>Ga0315314_1000646_pt1 | contig 36279 bp, 35 predicted proteins | sample TDP9_MG_FD_203631 | JGI IMG/M metagenome (GOLD analysis project Ga0315314, IMG submission 203631) | Freshwater sediment microbial communities from Lake Towuti, South Sulawesi, Indonesia - TDP9 | ecosystem: Environmental > Aquatic > Freshwater > Lake > Sediment | place: Indonesia: South Sulawesi... | reverse complement strand
GCCCCCCCCCCCCCCCCCCCGCCCGCCCCCCCGCCCGCCCGCCCCCCCCCCCCCCCCCCCCCCCCCCCCCCCCCCCCCCCCCCCAATACGATCATTCCGCTGGGAATGCCCCGCTGCTTGCAGTGGGGTGGTTTACTATACCCCCAAACATGGCAGTTGGCTCAATATGGCAGAGATTGAATCCAGCGTTTTATCACGACAATTCCGGGATCAACGTATTCCTGACGCGACAACCATGGAACGGGAAGGGGCTGCTTGGGAAGAGGATCGCAATGCTAACAACACGAAGGCTTCGCCCTGAGGCGCTTCGGCTGACGCCTCAGCGGAAGCCTCAGCTCCGAAGGGTAATTGGCGTTTTACCACCCAGGATGCACGCATCAAGCTTAAGCGCCTATACCCATCATTTCAGGGTTGACAAAGCACTAGCCAAGATATGAAGAACTGCAAATGTGTTGATGATCCTCAAAAAAACGGCAAGAGTCATTCACGCAGTTAGGGTTGGCCTTATCCTATTATTTTTGCGGTAGTGTTTGGAGGTTTACCCTTTGCTAGCCGAACTAAACGTCACCAACTTCGCCATAATCGAGAAGTTGCACATCCCCTTCGCGCCGGGGTTCAATGTCCTGACCGGGGAGACGGGGGCGGGCAAGTCCATTATCATTGATGCCGTCAGCGCTCTGGTGGGGGAGAGGGCCGATAGCACCGTCATCCGCAGCGGAACGGATCAGGCGCTAATCGAGGGGATATTCCTGCTTAAGGGGGATCTGCAAAGGATCATCGCTCCCCTGTTGCAGGAATATGGGCTCGAGGGGGAGGACGAGGCCCTCATCCTCACCCGGGAGATCAATCGGGACGGGAGAAACGTCTGCCGGGTGAATGGCCGAGCGGTCTCCCTGCGCGTCCTGAAGCAGATCGGGCAGGAGCTGATAGACATCCATGGCCAGACAGAGCACCTCTCACTCAAGCGGGTGAGGCAGCACGTTGACTTCCTCGACCGCTTCGCCGACCTGGGCGGGCTGCGCAGCAAGGTGGCTGCCAAGGTCAAGGACCTGCGGCAGGTGCGCCGAAGCCTGGAGGGGCTCCTGCGAGACGAGAGGGAGCTGGCCAGGCGAGAGGACCTCCTGCGGTACCAAGTGCAGGAGATCGCCGCCGCCAAGCTCCAGCCCGGCGAGGAGGAGGCGCTGAATCAGGAGCGCACCCTCCTGGCCAACGCCGAACGCCTGACCACGCTGGCCGATGCCGCCTACCAAGCGCTCTACGAGAGCGATGAGGAGAGGAAAGCGGTTTTGGACCTGTTAGCCGAAGCGACCCAGGCTCTAAAGGGCCTGGAGGAGCTGGATCCGACCCTGCAGGAGCAACGAAAGACGGCTGAGGAGGTCTCTTATCGCCTGGAAGACCTGGCCAGGAACGTGCGCTCCTATCGCGACGGCATCGAGTATAACCCCGACCGGTTGCGCCAGGTTGAGGAACGGCTGGATTTGATCTATAACCTCAAGCGTAAGTACGGCGATTCCATCGCCGAGATACTGGCCTTCGCCGAGCGGGCGGCGAGGGAACTGGACGACATCGCCCACAGCGGGGAGCGCATCGCCGAATTGCAAGACCAGGAGAAGAAGTTGCTTGCTGAGATCGGACGATTGGCTGGGGAGCTTTCCGCCGCGCGCCGTGAAGCTGGCGAGAGGCTCTCCGCCGCCATCGAGCGGGAGCTGGTGGACCTCAATATGGGGAGGGCGCGTTTCACCGTGGCCATCGAGCAGGCCGAGGCGGAGGACGGCGTGGAGGTGGGTGGGAAGCGCTATGCCTTCGACGCCACCGGCATTGATAGGCTGGAGTTCCTGATCTCGCCCAACATAGGCGAGCCGCCGAAGCCCCTGGCCAAGATCGCCTCCGGGGGCGAGACCTCGCGCCTGATGCTGGCCATGAAGTCGGTCCTCTCGGCAGCCGATTACATCCCCACCCTCATCTTCGACGAGATAGACGCGGGGATCGGCGGCCGGGCAGGGATGGTCGTGGGCCAGAAGCTCCGGAACCTGACACCGGGACACCAGGTCTTCTGCGTCACCCACCTCCCCCAGATTGCCTGCTTCGGCGATGCCCACTTCCGGGTCTGGAAGGAGGTCGTAGGAAACCGGACGGTGACCAAGGTGCAGAGGCTGGGCGATGAGGAGCGCCTCGAGGAGCTGACCCTGATGCTGGGCCCCGTAAGCGAGGCGACGCGAAAGAGCGCGCTGGAGATGCTTGAGAGAACCCAAAGGGTTAAAGGAGGATAAGTTGATTGACCGGGAGAGACTATTGGCCAACTTCCTCGAACTCATCCAAATAGACAGCCCCTCAGACGAGGAGGGGAAGATAGCCCAGCACGTACTGGCCCGGTTGCGGGATCTGGGATTGGAAGCGAGCATCGATGCTACGGGCAACGTCATCGCCCGGCTCGCGGGCGAGGGGGAGTCTTTGCGAACTCTCTCCCCTTATGAGCGTACAGAACTCGGGCGCAGGGTGGGGAGAGAGTTCGCAACCATCTTGCTCAACGCCCACCTGGACAACGTTATGCCCTGTGTGGGCGTCGTGTCCATCGTCGCCGATGGCGTGGTGCGGAGCGACGGCCGCACCGTCCTCGGGGCCGACGATAAGGCGGGGGTGGCCGTGATCCTCGAGGTGCTGCAGGCGATCAGGGAGTTGCCTCACCCTCCTCTAGAGGTCGCCCTGACGGTGCAGGAAGAGACCGGCCTCCGCGGGGCGAAGGGGCTGGACTTCGCCCAGCTCCAAGCTAAAATGGGGATCTCTTTGGACACCGAAGGAAGCATCGGCAGCATCGTCGTCTCGGCCCCCTCCCACAACTCCATCTCCGCGGTGGTCCATGGCAAGGCGGCCCATGCCGGCACCCACCCCGAGGAGGGGATCAACGCCATCCTCGTCGCAGCGGAAGCCATAGCCCAGATGCCCCTAGGGCGCATAGACTTCGAGACGACAGCCAACATCGGCGTGATAAAGGGCGGCAGGGCCACTAACATTGTCCCCGACAGGGTGGAGGTCAGAGGTGAGGCGCGCAGCCGCGACGAGGGGAAGCTGCGTTCCCAGACGGATAAGATGGTCAAAGCCTTACAAGATGCGGCGGGCCGACGCGGCGCCACAGTGGACGTGGAGGTGGAGCGGGAGTATTCCACCTTCAACCTGGGCGAAGGGGATGAGATAGTGCAAAGGGTGATAGTCGCGGCCCGCTTCATCGGCCTGGAGCCTGAGCTGGTGGCCAGCGGCGGGGGAAGCGACGCCAACATCTTCAACGCCCACGGCATTCGGATGGTAAACGTCAGCACAGGGATGGAGAAGGTCCACACCACCGAGGAGCACATCGCCGTGGCCGACATGGTCAAGTGCGCCGAGCTAGTGGCAGCAATCTTGACCACATAAGCGAGCAATAGCGCGACAGGAGGCAAACTGTGGGCTATAACTTACTCTTTGGTACTAACTTCATCGTTTGGCTCCAATCCTTCAGCAACAGTTTCCTCGATGCCTTCTTTAAGTACGTTACTTTACTAGGCGATGAGGAGTTCTATCTGCTTTTCTTGCCCCTGATCTTTTGGTGCATTGATAAGAGGGTGGGCTTCAAGCTCGCCTTCCTCTCCCTCCTCTCGACCTATGCCAATGCCTTCCTCAAAGACCTCTTCGCCATCCCGCGCCCCTCTGACCCCAGGATCAGGCAGATGATAGGCTTTGAGGGCTACAGCTTCCCCAGCCAACATGCCCAGGGGACGACGGTTATCTGGGGCTACCTCGCCAGCCAGTACCGGAGCTTAGCGATGGGGGTGGTGGCTGTGGTTATCCCCATCCTCGTCTCCCTATCGAGGCTTTACCTAGGAGTGCACTATGCCCAGGATGTCATCGGCGGGGTGGCCATCGGCGCCCTCTTCATCCTGGCCTTCAACTGGGCCGTTTCTGCCGCGGGGAAGATGTATGTGCCCCCGGCAGCGAAGGCGGTGGGGGTTCTGCTCCTTCCCTTCGGGCTCTTGGCCCTCCACTTCACCGCCGCTGCTGCCAGGGCCATGGGAAGCCTCTTGGGGATGGGGGTGGGAATCCTTCTGGAGGAGGAGTTCGTTAGGTTCGAGGCGCGGGGCCCTTGGTGGAAGCAACTGCTTAAGCTGGCCATCGGCCTGGCCGTTTCCCTCGCCCTTTGGGCCGGCCTGAAAGTGGTCCTTCCTGAGGCCGTCGTCTTTCGCTTGCTCCGCTATGGGGCCGTAGGGCTTTGGGTGACCTTCTTTGCTCCTTGGCTCTTCGTGAAGGCATCCCTGGCGGGGCGGGAAGGGTAAGAACAAGGCCCCCGGGATTTAGGGGTGTTGGCATCGGGCTATGGGCAACCACGATCATTCCCCCGTGCCCACCAGATACTTGGCCGGCCAGGGCTTGTAGTGGCTGAAGAAGCGCTCCCTCTTGAGCACCTGACCATCTTGCTTGATAACCCGGTAGATGGTGACATCTACGCCGTCGTGTGGCCAGTCTATCTGCTTTTTCGTCCCCTTGGGAAGTGTCGGGTCCTCCTCGTAGATGGGCGGGCCATGGGGTATCCGGTTCTCCTCGTAAGGCCCCTCCATATCCACGGTGCGACCGGTTTTAGTGCTGTAGAAGTTAAAGGTCAGAACACCCTTCTCTATATCGGCCTTGGTCTGGATGAGGATGCAATAGGGGGTATCGTTCTGGAACTTGAAGTCAGTAGTGGGGCGGTAGACGGCCGCGTCGAGGCCGACGAGCGGCTCGTACCAACTGACGCGATAGGCGTGTTCCACACGTTCGACGATGGGGTATCCGCCCCAGAAGGCGGCGCGGAAGCAGGTCGTCGCCACCTGGCAGAGCCCGCCGCCAAGCCCCCAGGCCGTCCCCTCCGGATAGATGACGAGTGATTCCAGGTAGCCCTCATCCTCGCTCACGTCTCCCAGGGACTCATTGAAGGAGAAGACCTCGCCTGGGGGGACAACGACGCCGTGGAGATGCTTGGCGCCGGCCTTGATGTTTTGCGCCCGCTCCCGGGAGGAGCCTTTAAAGCTAGTTACCCCTTGGCTCACCAACTCGACGATGCCCAGCCTATCGACCTCCTCCATAGGCACCTTCGGCCTCTCGATAATGACGGGCAAAGGGATCATGCGTGCCCCGCTCGCCACCTGGCCGCTGATCAGCCTGACCGTCTCCTCGACGTCCAGGGTTCGTCCCTCTTGGCTGGGGACAATGGGGGTGAGCGTGCCCTTCTCCGGGTCGAAGTCGAAGCGCGCATCGCGGGCGGGCTGATCGATCTGGAGCGCTATCCTCTCCACGAAGGCCCTCAGCTTCCCCTCAGCGAGGCTGGGCACCAGCTCCATCCGCCCATCCTCCCTCCCCCTTCGCCGGAGGACGATCATATCGGCGATAGTCGCTCGATCAAGGGTCCAGGTCCTCTCTGTGGTCCGTAATGAAAGAGCCTCGGTGTAAACCCAGGTCCGGTCGGTGAAGGTGAGGGTTATGGGTGCGGCGATCATGTGCTCCACCTGAATCTTGGCCTCGGACACGTCGGGGAGTGCCGGTGGGATCTCCCTTATCACCAAGTCAATGTCGCCGCGAGAGGGGCTGGCGATCCGCTGCCGAATCAGCTCCCGCGTGGCTTCGATGTCCAACTGGAGCCCTGTCTGGCTCTTGATCTCCTGCACCTCGAGGCCTTCGACAATGAGGTCTGCGTTTCTGACGGGGTGGTTGATCTCCTGCGCCAGTTGGCTGAGGCGAAGGGCGCATCTTCCCTCATCGAAGCTGAGGGCGGGGAGGACAGTGTGGCCGAAGCGAAGGACCTTGGCCTGCTGATATAAGTTATCCAGTATGTTTCCCTCCCCTCCAACGTGGTAGGCAGCGGCTACGGTGCGCTCTGCATCCAAATCTGCCCCCAGCTCGTGGGCCGACATATCCCAGGTCCGATCGCCATAGCGCAGGAGGAGCCGTTCCTCTTGGTAATAACCGAGGTTCTCCTGGAGGAAAGCCTCTGCCTCCCGTGGGGTGAGCCCCCCGACGTCCAGGCCGAGGACGTTCACGCCTGGGTAGATGCGGCCGGTGTAGGTAATCTCGTAAATGACGATAGCCAGGCCTATCGCCGAGATGATTATCTCCAGGAGAATGACGATGAGGAGGCCCCATCGCCCCCTTCGGGCATGGGTTTGGCCTGCCGCCTTTCTGTTCTCATCCATGGCATCTTTGATCCTTCACAACTGGCTTGTTGTAAGAAGTATATCACAATGATAGGGGAAATAGCAAATGAGAGGTTTTAGGTTGGCCACCGTCGGCCCCTGGCGAGGGATGGGGATAAGCAAAAGGGGTTACGCTGGGCGCAACCCCCTTTATGAGGCGAGGTTTCTTGCCAAAGAGTTGAGGTTTTAGAGCGCTCCTCCGGCTTTTGAACTCAACCTGTAGCCCCGCCCACGCACGGTGATGATGAATTGAGGATGGGCCGGGTCGGGCTCTATCTTGTGGCGCAATCGGCTGATCAGCTTCTCGATGTTGTAGTCATATACCGCCCCCTTGTACTCCGGCCACACGGCCTCCGCTATCTCATCCTTGCTGCACACCCTGCCCACGTTCCTGTGTAGAAAGAGGAGCAGATCGCACTCCTTCGGCTGGAGCTCGATCCTCTTTTTCTCCACCCAGACGTCGCCGGATTCCCCATCCACCCGCAGCTTCGGCGTTTGCTCCAAACCCTCACCCTTGAGGGCTTCTATGATCTCCCTATAGATGTCTTCGTTTCGATGGATTTTTGCACTCATCTTTCTTCCATGAGCTCAAGCTTTTTGTCGAACAGCTTGAAGCAGGCGTTTTGCAGCCAGTAGGGGTGCCCCTTTGAGACCTTGAAGACGAAGTCGCGGTCCTCCTCCGCGAACTCGATGCCCGTGCCCTCCATGGCCCTGTCTATGAGCTCCTCCGCCTCCTCCCTGGTGAAGGGCTTGAGGAATATGAAGGCGAAGAAGGTGTAGAAGGGCGAAGCCTTGAACTTGATGGGGCGGCATAGATCAACCAGTGACCCACGCGTGGCCACAACAAGCGAGGAAGCGCGCAGCTTGTAGTTGATGATGGCCCGGAGCCCGGAGAGGAAGTCGCGCGTTATGGCCATATCCTCCTCCGTATCGGTCCTGATCACCCACTCGAACTCGTCGAGCAACAACACCAGGGCCTGCCCCCGGCTGTGGAGCTCCTCGAGGATGGCCTCAAGGTCGGCGCCGCCGATCTCCTTCCGGCCGCAAAGCCCCTCGATCATCTCCTGCAGCTCCCCGGCACCGACCTGGCGGGAGAGCAGGTCGAGCACCCTGTGCCAGAAGCGAGCTGGAGTGAAGTCGCTTACGGACTGACAGTCGAGGTAGAGGAGAATGTAGCGGTCTGGCGTGACCCCCCACCCTTTAGCGATCTCAGGGTCGGCGATGTAGTGCAGGAGCGACGTCCTGCCGATGCGCTGTTCGCCGCTAACGGCGACGCTGCCTCGGGCGGGGCTGGTGATCAGGCCGAAGATCGTCCCCACCTCCCGCTCCCGGCCGATGAAGTGCGATGGAGGAACGGGCCCGCCGTACATGAAGGGATTCTTCGATTTAGGCATCATCCTCCTCCTTATGAGTTTAGGCCTGCGTGGGTGAACACCCACGCTGAGCAGTTCAAGCCCACTGGGACAGCGCTCACCGCTCAGATGGAGGTTGGGCCTCTGGGTTCAGATAGGTTAGGCGATAGGGGCCGATGGCGAAGGAGGCGTTATCGCAGAGCTGGACCTCGCCCCCGCTTCCGTCGGCCCTCTGAAGCCACCAGGTCACCCTCCCTCCATCGGCCCTCGCCCTTATCCTCGCCTCCACATCCCTCAGGCTTGAGTCGTCCAAAGCGATGTCCGCTGCCTTGCCCAGGGTGATGGTCCCCTGCCACCTCTCGGTTAGGTCAACTAGGATCCTCTCCCTCTCGGGGCCTTCGATATCGAGGCGGCCCATCACCTTGGGCGCGGCCAGGCGGAGCCTCAACAGCCAATCATGGACCTCGGGGGCGATTTCCGAGACGACGAGGGCCCACTGCCGGGCCAATCTGCTCCAGAAGAGCCGCCTGTAGCCGAAATAGTGGATATAAAACAGCAGGAGCAGGGCCAACGCCTTGACGCCGATGGCCACTGCGGGCCAGAGAATTAAAAGGATAAAGCCGATGGTCGCCGGCCAGACTATGCGGTTAACGTAGGATGTGGCTTGTCTCGTCCTCTCTTCCGCCAGGCCCCGCAGCCTCCTCTCCTCCCTCAACCGCTCCTCTAGCAGCCCCCGCTTTATCGCCTCCTGCTTCCATTCCACCTCTATCCATCGCCGGCGTCGCTCCTCTACGGCGACCAACCTCTTCCTCAGGCTTTCGTCCTCGGGCCTCACCCCCAGCGCCCGCTGACATGTCCTCAAAGCCCCATCGAGATCCCCGGCATCGAGGTATGCCCCCGCCTGCTTTATCAAGATGTTTGCCAGCCGCCTCCGTATCTCCTCGTCCTCTGGCGCTAGACCGAAAGCGACTTCGTATTGTGAGATCGCCTCATCTAACTTGCCTTCCCTCTCCAGCGATTCCCCCAGGGCCAATCGCGCTTCGATCAGCCCATCGCGGGCGCTCACGGCATCCAATTGGTAGGCCTTCTCGAACTCGCCGATGGCCTCGACGAGTGCGCCCTGCTCGTAAAGCGCCTGTGCTAGCCCCAGTTGGGCCCGGACGTGGTTCGGATTGGCGGCTAAGGCACGACGGTAATCCTCGATGGCCAGGTCCAACTCCCCCTGGGAGTGGGCGCTGCGGGCCGCCTCGTAGAAGAGGACCGCCCTGGGGCTCACGGTCTCCAGTTCCCGCATCGCCTCCTCCAGGGGGTGCGCCTGCGCGATCCAGCGGCGCAGCAGGTCGGCGGTGAACCGGTAGCTGTCCCTCTCCGGGCGCTCGAGCATCTCCCACTCGACCAATACGTTTGGCGCATTGGTCAGCTCTATCCCCATCAACCGCACGCCGTATCGCTGCAGGGCATCGCGGATCTCCTCCATAGTGACGACGTCGCCCTCATCGGCGACGTGGGCGATGGCCGAGAGGATGAAGCGCTCAGCGCGGGGGAGCCCTTCCCAGATCCAGGCCAGCCCTCCCGTGCCCGCCTCCAGGGCGTCTTCGACGATGGCCTCCGCGTCGGCTGCCGACACCTGCGTCTTCCCTTGCCGCTGGAGGTGGCTGAAGAGCTCGTGGCAGATGAGCTGGGTGAGATAGGGGTGGCCGGCGGTCAGGGAGAGGATGCGCTCAATGGCGGCGGCATCGTAGTTCAAGGTGTCCTTCGCTGGATCGATAATGAGCTGCTCCGCCTCCTCGCGCTCCAGGAAAGAGAGGCGCTTGTAGGTGGCCGATTTGAAGGTGGCGTGGAAGGGCGTCGAAAGGTCCCTGAAATCGCGCCCCACAGTGAAGGCGAAGGCCAACTGATCCTCGCTTTCGATCAGCTCCCGGAGGTAGGGGAAGAAGGTTATAGCCGCCGCCTCCTCGCTCAGGGCCTCGACGTCCAGCACATCGAACTCGTCGAAGAGGAGAAACAGCCTGCGTCCATCGAGGGCCCTGTAGACCTGGGGCAGGAAGCGGTCCTGGAAGCAGTCAATGTCCCCCTCAAAGCTCGTGCGCTGGGGTGTGGGGAGGTCCAGCGATTTGGCGATAGCCCTGGCCAGCCAGTAGAGCACCTCATCGAGCCTCTGCTGCGCCCTGCCCTCCAGGTTGAAATAGACGGCGTGGAACTCCGAGGGCAGGTAGCGGGGGAGCTGGTGGAGGAAGGAGGTCTTGCCGATGCGTCTTGGGCCGCGGAGGACGATGACCTTCTGGAAGGGGCGGGTCAGGGCCTCACCCACGGAGCGGAGGATGCCTTCCCGCCCATAGAAGCCCACCGCGCTCGTCAGCGGCGGGCCGAAGATGTAGGGGTTGGCCGATTTGGCCATGAAACTATCCTCTGGTTAGGGCAAGCCCTTAAAGCGGGTCTTACAGATTTACATAGATGATACCATAGCTTTTGCAAAAAGGCAAACCCCGGGGGTTCACAAAGTACCACGCGACCTGGAGGCCCCAGGTAGATTCGAGGAGGGAGCCAGATATGTCAGAAAAAGTCAGTATTCTGTCAGATCGTCGTCATGCAGTTGATTTTTTATGTGGTATATTTGTTTGAGTAATGCAGAGAATTTTCATGGCGCGGCAATTCATAGGTAAACCATGAGTGCACAGATAAATTATAAGGATGCGAGAGATAGGAACATCTATGAGGAAATCGCCCAAGCCCTCAAGGACGAGGGGATAGATCGGGCGCCTGAGGTGGACGTCGAAGCAAGCCCTCGGAGGAGGCTGACTTTGCTCACGGCTAAAGAGGCCGCAGAGTATCTGCACGTAAGCCTCTTTACCCTGAGCAAGATGGAGAAAGAAGGGGAGCTGGTGCCCTTCCGCACCCCCGGAGGCCACCGGCGCTACAGCGCGGAGATGCTGAACGAGTGCCTCCAGAAAAGCCGCCTCGTCCCTGCGCGTCGCCGGAAGGCAGGGTTGGCGCCAGCCGAAAGCGACTGAGCCCTTCGATCTTCGAAGAACGATCAGAAGTTGACAAAGACGCTATCTCTATGTTATCATACGGGCGTTATGGGTCGCTAAAATATTAGAAGGGAAAACAACAAATGAAAGTCCTTGTCGCCACCAAGGCGCTGGAGGTCTTCGATGTCCTCCAGGGCATCGAGGGCGTCGAATGTCAGGAGGCCCTCTTCACCGGCCAGATATACGACACGATCCCGAAGGTGCAGTTGGTCATCGTTGACTTCGGTGACCTCGTTCAGCACCCCTACAGCGTGGAGATGCTGCAGGGCCTCTTGGCTGAATCAAGCATCCCATCCGTCAGCAGCGAGGAGTTCCTCGCCCAGCCGGACAAGTGGCTGCTGGAAGCCAGGGGGATAGCGGGGGAGATGGCCCGCCTGCCGGAGAAAATGAGCATCGCCTTCGTTTCCTACTCCGGCGGCACGGGGAAAACGGCCCTGGCCATGGATACCGCCCTCCACTTCGCCCGCCGGACGAAGATGCCGGTTCTCTTGGTGGAGTTCACCTATGGCGAGTCCGCCATCGCCGCCCTGACGGGCTTGGAGATGCCCTACCTATTCGACCTCACAACCCAACTGGAGGCGAAGGCCATGCGCTGGAGGGGGGTGACCCTGGCGCCCATGGATTACGACAACTGCCAAGACCTATCCATCCAACTGATAGCCAAGTACCTCAAGGGGCAGATGGCCCAACACGTCCTGACGGTCGTTGATAGCCACTGGCCTCACGGCCTCATCGGCGCCATCAGGGACGAGGTGGATAGATGGTTCGTCGTGGCCACGCCTAGGCCGGATGCCATAGAGAACGCCAAGAAGCTCAAGAAGGAGCTCGACCCCAAGGCCTCCATCATCCTCAATCAGAAGGGCGGGATCGCGGATAGCCTGGCCTTGACGGGGCTGGAGAGGGCCCTCGACCTGCCTCAGATAAGGCAGGTGGACCGTTTCGAGGGCCACCTGGGGAGGCAGATCCTGTCCCAGGCATATGGTTCACAGAATTGGAGGAGATATGAGCCGCAGAGCCTTATTGCTAGGATTGGCCGTCGTCTTGGGTTTGGTCGGGGTGGCCATTAGCCTTTACAGCCCACCAGCGCTGCCGCCCACCAGAGCAAACGTCGTCGTCGCCGAGCAGGACATCGAGACTTACACCATTATCTCCGATAGGACGCGCTTGAGCCTCAAGGAGAGGCCCGTAGAGGAGGCAGCTAGCGCCTATAGGCTGGTCGAAGAGGCCATCGGCAAGATCGCCACCAGGCACATCGGGAAGGGCGAGGTCATCAGCCGAGATGCGGCCGTCCCCATCGAGGAGTTCCGCTATGTGAAGGACATGGGGCTGGAGATCATCAGCTTCCCCGCCGACTTCAACAAGATGATCGGGGGGCAGCTCAAGTCAGGCCACCGCATAAACATCTACGGCTACCAGGGGGAGCGGGGGGATAAGCCCCCGGAGACGACGCTGATCGCCGACCACATCTGGGTGGTGGACGTGCGCGCCGTCAGCGGGGAGGAGGCCGGGGTGCCGACCCCGGAGGCTGAGGAAGGGCCGCTGGGGCTGAGGGGGCTTGCCGAGGAAAGGGCCATGCCCGCCAGCATCGTCACTGTGGCTGTCGAGCCGGAGGTAGCACTGGCCATCATCCAGGCCCTGGGGGCTGAGGGGTTCAGGGCTTGGGTGACCCTCTCCGCCAGCGAGACGGTAGCCCTCAAGCCGACGCCCACGCCTGCGCCGGAGGCGGTGCTTGAGCCCTCCATCACGAACTTCCACATGAGCGATGCTCCTTACGGATTGCCGAAGACGGATTTCCCGGAGGACACGAGCGTCGTCTACGCCATTTTCGACTATGCCGACATGCGGGACACGCCGGTCCGGCTCAGGGTTTACGACAATGAGGGCGAGATGTTCTTCGAGGAGATCAGCGATTACGATGGGCTGGGCACTGAGTCCATCGAGATACGCAGCCAGGAAGACGCCTTCGCCCCTGGCGCTTACCTGAGCGCCCTCTCCCTCGGCCCCGAGTTCTCCTCTGATACCCTGGTGTGGTGGACGGTGGCGGCGCCGAAGGAGCTGCCCCCAACGGGTTCAGAAAGGTTGCAAACTCTCTCCCCTTGCAAGTTGTCTCCCCATAAGCGCCCAGAGCGCTCAGACACAAGGCAGGGAGACAACTTGCAGCCACAAGCGCACAAAGAGCTTATACGCAAGGTGGGGAGAGAGTTTGCAAGGAAAGCCCGGGGTTTTGAACCCTAGGCTTAAAGCCATTGGCCTTCGTAAAAGCAGGGACCTTCAGAGGAGGGACAGTTATTGTACAGCCGCGATAGATACGACTATAAACTGATGATCCCTAAGATCCAAGATTACTGCATTGAGGGGGAGATCCCCGTCCCCCGCTGGCGGGGCGCAGCCCAGGAGGAACTAGCCGCCTTCCACGCCAATGTCCTGCGGGCCATGAGGACGCTGGGGTTCGACGTGGCCGAGGAGGACAGACAGGATGTGGCCTGGGACTTGCTCGAGATGATAAGGGGCCTGGGGGTGCTGCAGCCCTTCCTCGACGAGGATGGCATTGAGGAGATTATCGTGAGGAAGGGCTTCGTGCAAACAGAGAGGACAGGACAGATAAGGGAGGAGGGCCTTCTGGCATCCGATGACTACTTCTACCGGCTGGCCCGCAGGATTGCCGACATGGAGGGGAAGGAGCTGGGGGCCGAGGAGCCCCAGATCAAGGTCGGCTTGCCCGACGGCTCACGCTTCACGGCCACCATACCCCCCATGAGCCGGGAGGGCACAGCCATCAACATAAGGCGCTTCGCCCTGAAGAGCATGACCTTTGAGGATTTGATGAAGCCCCAACCGGGTTTACCTAAGGGCAGTGTTGATAAGGAAACCGTGGAATTCCTGAAAGAGGTGGCCGCCTCCATGGCCGTGAGTGTCGTATTTTCGGGCAAACCGGCGGCGGGGAAAACCACCTGGCTCAACGCCTTCTCAGGATTCCTGCCAGAGCGGGCCCAGGTATCTTGCATCGAAACCTTTCAAGAGCTGCAACTCCAAGTCCCGCACGTGCATCATCTAGTGGTGGAGGAGGACCCGGAGGTGATGGGCGAGGCCATAAACACCACCATTCTCCGCATGCGCCCCGACGTCCTCATAGTCGGCGAGGTCGTCTCCAGGGAAGCCGTGGAGTACATCATGGCCTTGAACCTGGGCATCGTGGCCCATACCACCATCCACTCCAAAAGCGCCAGGCTGGCCCTGACCAGGCTGGAGACGCTCTCCCGGGAGTCCGACATCCCCTGGGAAGAGAGGCGGGAGATAATAGGGAGCTGCCTGGGCTTGGTGGCGCACCTGGCGAAGGAATATGATGAGAAGACGGGGAGGTATAAGCGCTTTATGAGGGAGCTCCTGGCTATCAAGGGGGTGGGGGAGGGGGAGTATAAGACGAAGATCCTGAAACAATGGAACGGCGATGGCTTCACGCCCCTAAAAGGAGTGAAGGACATATGGCGAGGGTGATGATAGGGACGGCGTTGGCCATTATCGCCTACCTGGCGGTGGATGAGCTGCTCTATATCGCCCGGCCGATGCTGCGCCGCCGCGGGCTCAGCATCCTCTCCCAGCTCAGGAAGGCCAATTGGATTGCCTACATCCCCCTCCCCATAGCGTTGATCCTGGCCCTGCTCATGGTTGCTGCGCCCCTCGTCAGCCTCTATATAATCATGGTCGGCATCCTCGTCGTCCTCTACCTGATCAAAAGATCGAGGATGAGGGAAAGGATCGAAACGGACAAGCAGGTCGCCCAACTGGCCATGGCCTTTCGCAGCATCTATGAGATAAGGCCCTCCATCTTCTCCGTCCTGGAGGCGGCGAGGGAGAAGGTCGATGAGCCCTTGCGGGGCTTCGTCACTTCTGCGGTGGAGACCTTCTACATCACCTCCTCGTCCAAGAGGGCCTTTGACGAGCTGAGGGAGAAGATGGACAACCCCTATCTCAATCAGTTTCTGTACATCCTGGAGAGGAGCGAGACGGCCCGCCGCGGGGCGGTTCTCAACGCCCTGGACGACCTGATCGAGCGGCTGAGGAGACGTGAGCGGCTGCGGACCCAGACCGAGACCAGCCTGGCCGTGGTCACCGGGCAGACCCTCGTCATATTGCTCATCAGCCTGGCGATGGTGTTCGTCATCGCCCTCGTTGAGCCCCTGCGCAGGGCTTATACGGATTCGTCGGGGGGGCAGGCCCTCTTTATAATATTGACGGCCATCGCCATCCTCACCGCATATTACATAGATAGACAGGTCATCGCCTTGAAGGAGCGGGTGCTATGACGGTGAATAAGGGAGTCGGGATCGTCTTCATCGCCGTAGCCCTGTTGATCCTGGCCCTTGCAGACGACATCCACTACGCCCTGAGCCGGATGTGGCGGTTCCAGCGCAGGCGCTGGGGGCTGGACCTGAGCAGGCTCCGCAGCCCCTTTAAAAGGCGGAAGCGGCCGCAGGTTGCCTTGACCGAGATCAGGGACTTCGCCGTCAGCCTGCAACTGGCGATGTCTTTGGAGGAGACGCTTTCGGGGGCTCTGGCGAGGACGGCGGAGCAGTTCTCCGACCGGGGGGTCTTCGGCGAGCGCCTGAAGCGGCACGTGGAGAGCAAATTGGCCATATCTCCCGAGGAGGTGATAAGGGGGCTTGCCGAGGAGCTCGGATCCGAGGAGCTAAGCGATTTGCTGACAAAATTAGACCTGGCCAGGGATGGTGGGGTGTCCAGTGTCGAGGCACTGTCGGTGAGCGTGAATGCCATTGAGGAGGAGATCAGGGCCGGGATCGAGCGCGACATCCAGCGGGCCCCCATCGTCCTGACCATACCCATGGTGCTGGGGGTCTTCTTCGTCTCCATCGTCCTCAGCTTATGGCCCTTGATTTCCAGCATGTTGAGGACGCTGCAGGCCTATTAGACGGTGGAAGGAGGTGATACCCGTGCTTCAGGAATTGCGGAGGTTCCTACGGGATGAAGCTGGGCCGGAGTTGGTGGAGTGGGCCGTGGTGACCATAATCCTGCTCGTAGCGACCATCGTCATCCTCAGGGCGGTCGGCGATGAGCTGAAGGCGACCTACGAGGCCGTAAAGAACTACTTACATGCCGTGCGGACGGGGGGGCCACTCCCCTAGCGTCTTTCCCTGTGGAGGGCGAATGATCCGAGAACTGCGGAGGTTTCTGCGGGATGAGGCTGGGCCGGAGCTGGTCGAGTGGGCTGTGGTGACCATAATCCTGCTCTTGGCGACCATCCCCATCCTCATCACCATCAGCGACGAACTAAAGAGGATCTTCGAGGGTATGTTGGCTCAGCTGGAGCGCATCCCGGGATATTAGCTGGGATGATGCCCTTGATCAAGCTGGGCATTACCGCCTGGCTGGGGGCGGTGGCCCTCTGGGACCTGCGCACGGCCACCATCCCCAATTGGCTGACGTTGCCCACTATGGCAGCCGCAGGGGGATGGTGCCTATACCAGGGCCATTGGCACGTGCTGCTGATTTGGGCGATCATCTACCTGGTGTGGAGGGCGAATATCGTGGGGGGAGGTGACGCCAAGCTGCTGATGGGCCTCTTTGCCCTCTTCCCCACCCTCCATTTCGCCCTCGCCTTCTCGGCCATGGTGCTGGTCCTGAGCGTGCCCTTGATCGTGAAGCGCCACTGGGGCAAGCGCCCCGCCGACATCGTCTGGGCGATAGTGGATAGGATGCAGGCGGGCCGCCTCCTCCCCACCCGCGAGGAGCTGGAGGAACATGGCCGACCATACGCCTGGACCTTCTGCCTGCCGGGGGTGATCTACCTATGGCTGTTCTGGTAGTCAACAGATTGGTCAGCCGATGGAACGGATTAAGGCTGGTCAGCCGATTAAGCGGATTAAGCCCGGTCAACCGATTAAACGGATTAAGCCGATTAGATAATCCGTTTAATCGGCTCAATCGGCTGACCGGAGACAGGAGGGGTGCCATCCTTGTCCAATTCGCCCTTTTAGTCCCCATCTTCGTCATCATAGCCCTGGGGAGCTTCGAGGTATGGAAGGCCATATCCGCCAAGCAGTCCCTCCATTCGGGGACTTATCAGGCCGTGAGGTACCTGTCTCTCAATCCAGTCGAATCCCTCGATCCAATAGAGTGGGAAGCGGAGGCCAGGAAGCTCATCGTGCCCGAGCTGGCAAACAACGGCTTTGTCAAGGGCCATTTGGCCGAGGGGGTCCGTATCTACATTACCATGCCCGAGGAGCTGGACTGCGACGAGCCCTTCGGCATCAGGGCGGAGCTGCCTTGGAGGGCCGTCATCCCCTACCTCCCCCGGGAGCACTGGGTGCTCGCCGACCAACACGAAGGCCGTATCGTGTGCGGCCCTTGAAGGGTAGCCTATGAACGCTTTTATGAGGGACAGAAGGGGCTCCGCCGACCTTATCCAATTCGTTTTGATAGTCCCCATCTTCGTCCTAATCTTCTACGGCCTCTTCGAGGTGTGGAAGCTCGTATCGGTCAAAGGATCCCTGCGTGTGGGGACCTATCAGGCCGCGCGTTACCTCTCCGTCAACAACGATCGGTGGAGGTATGATCGGGCGGTGGCGGCGGAGATCATCCGCCGCGAGCTGGAGAACAACGGGCTACTGGGCAGCGATGAGGCCAGGAGCTTGGTCGAGATCCACATCCCAACCTATAAGCCAGCCTGCAACAGGCTCTTCACCGTGAGGGCGGAATTGGACCTGCCTTGGCCCATCATCATCCCCCCTCTCCCCTCCAGAAACATGAGGTTGGTCGAGCAGCACACGAGCTACATCGAGTGCGGCCCCACCTGGGCGCCGACGCCAACCCCGACGCCGGAGCGAGGTGGATAAATGTTTGTGAGGGACAAAAGAGGCGCTACTGTCGTCACATACGCCCTGCTGCTCCCCATCCTCATCCTCCTCATCCTTGGGACCTTCGAGGTATGGAAGGTCATCTCTATCAAGCAATCCTTGAATGCGGGGACCTACAAGGCGGCGAGGTATCTGTCCGCCAACAACGATCGCTGGCAGGATGACCGGGAAAAGGCGCGGGGGATCATCTGGCGCGAGTTGGAGAACAACGGCTTGCTGGGTGACGACGTCAGAGAGTGGGTCGAAATCCACACCCCAACCCATAGGCCGGCCTGCGAAGCGCTATTCACCGTGAGGGCGGAATTGGAATTACCCTGGGCTACCGTCATCCCTTATCTATCCTCTAGAAAGATGATCTTGGTCGAGCAACACACAAGCTATATCGAGTGCACCAGCTATTGGGTGCCGCTGGAAAAGCACGCTTATTAGGATCCGACATCTAACTCAATCGCTTTCAAGCTCCAAGTGAGAGGGAGCCGCGGCAAGAGAAATCCTCTTGACCTTCGGCTCCCTTTAATGTAGAATGGGCAACGAAAACTCTCTCCGTCTGCTGGCGGAGTAGTGCATTCTTGTTGTTTACGCTTGCTCTCATATTTTTCGGAGAGAGTTTTCGTTGAAGAAATGATCTGGGTTCTGGGGGTAGTGGGCACCTTCATCGCCGTGACCGTCTCCAGCGGCCTGGCGGGACGATACGGCAAGGGCTGGCTCTTCGCCATCTACGCCGTATCCATCGTCATCGCTAACGTGACAGCCTCCAAACTCATGACTGTCTTCGGCCTGACGGTGGCTGCAACGGACGTCCTCTACACCTATGGCGCCTTCCCCCTCATCCCGGTCACCGTTGGCCAGTACATCATCAAGATCGTGGTTACCCTGATCAACGTCCCTTTCGCCTACCTGGCGCACGCCGTATTCCATTGGAGCACCCAAAGCCAACCTAGAGTTCCCTCAGTTACCTCTTCAACCTATAAATTGAGCGAGGAGGAACGGAAGTGAGCAGCCCAGAGGAGCCGCTAGGCTCTGAAGGACTCCCCTTTGACCACCGCTCCGGCTTTGTGGCTGTCATCGGCAAGCCCAACGTGGGCAAATCAACGCTCATCAACGCCTATGTGGGGCAAAAGGTGGCCATCGTCTCGGAGAAGCCCCAGACCACCCGCCGTCGCATCCGGGGGATCCTGACCCGCCCCGACGCCCAGGTCATCTTCGTAGACACCCCTGGCATCCACAGCCCACGCCACAAGTTGGGCGAGTTCATGGTGGAGACGGCGGTGCGCTCCATACCAGATGCCGACGTCGTCCTATTTATGGTTGACGTCTCGGAGTTGCCCACGGATGAAGACCGCCAGATCGCCCAATTGATTAAAGAGCGATGTCGAGCCCCGGTCATTCTAGTCCTGAACAAGGCCGACCTCCTCCCTCCCCAGCGGGCGAAGCAGAACGCCGAGGCCTACTTCGCCCTGGGCGAGGGCTCGACGGCTCGACTGAGCTCGCTGAAGTCTGACCCTTCGGGCGACGCTTCAGGCAGAGAGCTCGCCGAGGTCTTCGCCGACTGGATGATGATCTCGGCCACGCGGGGCGACAACCGCGACAAGCTCCTGGAGATGATCATCGCCCGGCTGCCCGAGGGCCCCCAGTACTACCCGCCGGAGCAGGTCACCGATCAGATGGAGCGGGCCATTGCCGCCGAGCTGGTTCGCGAGCAGGTGCTGCGCTTCACCCACCAGGAGGTGCCCCATGCCGTGGCCGTCCTGGTGGACGAATTCAGGGAAAAAGGCCCAGGCCTCACTTACATCAGCGCCACCATCTACGTGGAGAAGGAGTCTCAGAAGGGGATCATCATCGGCGAAGGGGGAAGGACGCTGAAGCGCATCGGGCAGGCGGCGAGGGGGGAGATCGAGCAGTTACTAGGCACCAAGGTCTACCTTGACCTCTGGGTCAAGGTGCTCAAGAAGTGGCGCAAGGACGAGGCGGCCCTCAAGTGGTTTGGCTACGCCCCGCCGAAGCAAGGAAGAAAATAAGGGGGGCGGAAGGATCTTCCTTGCAAATTCTCTCCCTAGCTTTGCGTCTAAACCTCTTATGCGCACATCGGGAGAGAATTTGCAACCGCCCCCTTCCAACTCGCCCATAGGGGCGCAGTTAACCCTTCATCACTGCCAGCGGCCTGAGCCTGGCTACCTTGCGAGCCAGCCCGGCTCGGTGTACCACCTCCACCACCCGATCAACGTCCTTGTAGGCTTCGGGGGCCTCCTCAGCTAGCCCGGCCATGCTGCCGGCCCTCACCTGGATGCCCTGGGCTTCCAGCCTCTCCTTAAGCTCCGAGCCGCGGATCTTCTTCTTGGCTGCCTGGCGGCTCATAACCCTCCCTGCCCCGTGGCAGACGGAGCCGAAGGACTCCTCCATCGCCCTTTGAGTGCCCACCAGGACATAGGAGGCGGTCCCCATATCGCCCGGAACGAGCACCGGCTGGCCGACCTGGCGATAGACCTCAGGCACATCGAGGTGGCCGGAAGGGAAGGCACGGGTAGCCCCCTTGCGGTGGACGCACAACTTGACCTGCTTGCCGTCCACAGTGTGGGTCTCGAACTTGGCGATGTTGTGGGCCACGTCGTAGACGGTGTGGAGTTCCCAGCTCTTCACCTTGCCGGCCAGAACCCCTTCGAAGGCCTGGCGGGCGAAATGGGTCAGGCACTGGCGGTTGGCCCAGGCATAGTTAGCCGCCGAGGCCATGGCCCCGAAGTATTTTCCTCCCTCGGGGGAGTCAAGGGGAGCACAGACCAGCTCCCGGTCGGGGAGCTTGATGTCATATTTGGCCACCGCCTTCTGGAGCGCTTTGACATAGTCGGTGCAGACCTGGTGGCCCAAACCGCGGGAGCCGGAGTGGACCTGGACGGCGAGCTGCCCCTGGAAGAGACCGAAGGCCTCGGCCACCTCCTCATCGTAAACCTCGACCACCTCTTCCACTTCCACGAAGTGGTTGCCTGAACCCAAGGTGCCCAATTGGGGCCTCCCCCTGTCCGTGGCCCTATCGCTCACGGCCCCGGGATCGGCCCCGGCCATGCCTCCTCCCTCCTCCAAGCGCTCCAGGTCCTCTTTAGTGCCGTATCCCTGCTTCACCGCCCATCTCGCCCCTTCCCGCAGCGCCTCGTCCATTTGGGCGTAAGAGAGCTTGATGGGGCCTTTCTTCCCTACCCCGCTGGGTACGGTGCGGTAGAGGGCGGTGATGAGGTCAGAGATGTAGGGCTTGACCTCGTTGGCATATAGCTCTGAGATAAGGAGCCGCACGCCGCAGTTTATGTCATAGCCCACCGCCCCGGGCGAGATTATCCCATCAGGGTGGCGGGTGGCGATCACCCCCCCGATGGGTGGGCCATAGCCCTGGTGGGCATCAGGCATGACCAAGACATACTTGACCACGCCTGGCAGGGTAGCAGTGTTGACGAGCTGCTCATAGGTGCGATCCCTGAAGGCCGCTTCCAGAAGCTCCTCATCGGCGTAGATCCTAGCCGGCACTCGCATGTCATCACGGAAGCTCTTCGGTATCTCGTAGAGGTAATCGGCAATGCGCTTCATATCCTTTTTGGTAACCATCTTCTTCCTCCTCTTTGACTCACTCGCCTCACTGTATCGCCTATTGAGGTCGAGGCTCATCAGACCGAGATAATGAGGTGCGAAGCATCCTCGCTTCAGCAATCGCTTGGTCTATTGCCCGACGAATTTTTTCCTTTGCGTCATCCGATTTAGCGGTGCACAGGCTGTCAAATAGGCTGGCCAGATGATTGCGGACAACCTCCTCAAGGGCCAGCGGATTCAGCACTGGCAACCGGTCCATCTCCCGTGGCTCCAGCTTGATGGTGTCGCCACCGTAGGTGCGCCCGACGCGCCGGAGCGCATCTTTGGACACGAGCGAATTGAGGATGGCCAGCAGAGCTTTCAAGGCTGTTTTGTCTTCAGCGATGCACTGATCTGGATAAATGTAAAGGAAAACGTTTAGAGCCAACACACCAGCACGATTATAGATAAACCGGGAGTTCTTGCGGCTCAGGTAGGTGAAGTAAATGGGAGCTGGGTCACGTCGCTCCATTTCGTACCACCGCGGTCGTTTCTGCACTAGACTGCGCTGGTGAAGTCCGAGTTGTTCACCATGACGGATGTAACGCGCCTCGGGTGCATCTGCCTCCAATGGGCCCGACAGATACAGCAGCCAACGCTTCTTGCCCTCACGTCCAAGCTGTTCAAAGTCATCTCGGTCGAAGACGTAGCCTGGTGCCTCACGGGTTTTAGTCAAAACCGGACGTAGAAAGGCGTGGTTTAATCCCCACGCTTCGACCTCCGCATCGGAGAGGACGAAGAAATCGTTAGCGCCGGTAGCAATGCCGCGCATTACTTGAGCAAGCTGTCCCAAGGGCAAGAAGCGGTCATCGGCAAAGCGGCCAGCCTCTTGGGTGATGACGGTCCACTTGCGGCGGGGCTGGAGGTCAGTGAGAGCAACGAGGTGAACGCTTCCCCACGGATGGATGGCCGCGCTATCGGACGCCAAGGTATCCAGCAATGTCTGCGTTCCTGGCCACTGCGAAACGCGAATGTGGGGCACTCGGTCATGGCAAGGAGCCTGCGGCCCTTCGAGCAACGTTATGCAGGCAGCAGTGTCCACACCCTCAAAGACAGACAGTGCTTCATCGAAGGTAATGATGGCGCGCAGGCGCAACTGGCGCTGGATAAAAGCCTTCACTTGACGACTGTAGCTTGCCTCGAAGACGACGGCGGGGGTAATAAAGGCCATCCGACCTGAGGGCTTCAGCATCCGGGCTGCCTGCACAAAGAAATAAGCAAACAAGCTGGAAAAACGGCTCAAGCGCAGGCCGAACTGTTGTTCCACTTCCTTAATCCACGTTGCCTTGTATGCTTCGGGCAGGTGGTGGTGCCGCGTATAGGGAGGGTTGCACACAATGGCGTCGAAGAAGCCTGGAAATGCCATCGGCGCGGAGGGCTTTAGCCCTGGTAATGCAAGTTGGCGGGCTTCTACGTCATAGGCCACAGGGGGTTCTTTCAATATTGACATTGGCGCTCGCTGAGGTACGAGAAAGTCGCCCAATTGCAGCGATGGTCGCGCCTGGGGATAGCGCAGGAGAACATTCGCCACCCCCATTTCAAAGGCCACAGGGCTGAGCTCGACACCAGCAACCTGCTGAGCGGCGCCTAGGCTTAATTGCCCCAAGGCAATGAGACGCTTAATAGCGGCTAATAGGAAGACGCCGGAGCCAAAGGCTGGATCCAATACACGGTCATTGGGCTTATGGACCGCCCAATGGGCCATCAATTCAGCAATGGGCATTGGCGTCCAGAACTGCCCCAGGGTGCGCCTGGCATCCTGTGGGACCAGTGCCGCGTAGACGGCACCGATAACATCATCCTGAGACTCCCTCTGCAAGATCGTTAACAAATGTGCCATAGCCGGCATGTCAACCGAAGCGCTGGCTTCAAGGGCCAGGCTATCCAAGTAGGAGGCCGGCAGGTGGCCCCAGCCAAGGCATTGATAGACATCATTCGCTCGTGGCAGGATATCATTCGCCAGTGCAGGGTTAAGTAACGTTCCCGGTGCAACGATTTGGCAGATCATAGCTTTGAGGAGCAGGTTTAATGCTGCCTGGCGGGCAACGACAGTGCGGACATTAGCTCCCTTCAGCCCATGAAACTCGATCCATTGCGCCAGTCGTCCATTAGACCGTTGGGTAGCCAGAGAAACCAGCGGCTCCATCTGAGCAGCCAGGTTCATCACCATCTCTTCCAAGGGATGTGTCCTGCTCATCGTAATCGGCTCCGTAATTCGCTTAGGATTTCTGAAGAGAGGGCTATCTCGCCACCGAAGAAGTGAACGTATGGCAAGATGTGCCCATTAGGATCCTGGACAAACTTTGCCGCCATCTCAGGTTCTTTGATCATTGTTCCCAATGGATGGGCCAGGGTATACCAGATTTTATAGATGTACTTGTGAGTCGTCGCCCCACTCGGCGCGTAGAATGTCTGCTTTGTGGGTGCGATTATACCTTCTTCAATCAACCAGCGAGCACGTTGCAAGGGAATGTAATAGGCTTGGTCATAAAAGACATGAAAGATGAAAATGGTTATCCCCCAACAAGCCTCCCATTGCTGTAGCGGTTCCAAATCCTCATCCTTAATGATGATAGTAGGCGCCTTCTTTGCTTTGGCGAACCCGATTAGCTCAGGATGACCTAAGCTGGCAAGCGGCTTTCCCTTGCCATAGTCCGGCATCTGGCTAGCGACCCATAAGCTGTTCTCGACTTCAACGGCTATCAATGCCTTGGAGTACAGAAATGCCAACGACTCTTCAGGCGTGAAGGCGATGTTCGCTGTGCCGATAGCTTCTAACTGCCCTTGAATGGCTTCATATCTGGGCCGGGGCAGAATCAGCAAATCGGGTCGTTTGCCAACCGCACCAGCACGATCCAAGCGCTCGAAGTAGAGTTCCATTTCCTTGGGGTCAGATGGTGCCACGCTGGAAGGGCCATACGGCACAGCGTGGAACTCATTGGTAGCGTTAATGGCTCTCACAACGATGTCTTCAGCCCAACGCCCCTGGGACCACCGCATCAGGAAATCGCTCCCTCGCAGATAGCGTGGGCTCAGGTAAAAATCACAAATTTCCTGAGCAAATAGGTCGGGCAGGAAAATTTCGATGTCAATAGCGCTCGTTTGCAAAAAACGCTCAAAGCTGTTTTGTGGATAAATAGGTTGATTCATCTCATCCTTTTAAACATCGAAGGTAATGGTGACGGCGTATCCGTCCTCCATCCTCGCGATCTCCAGGTTGTGGAAGGTGGCAGCCTTGATGACAATTTTAGCGCCATTTCCCTTCGTCCCCATTATGTTGGCCCTCAATTCTGTCTCTGAAAGGGCGTGGATATCGAAATCAGCGTAAATCTCGCCCTCCGTCTCATGGAGGTAGAGCAATTCATTGAGCCAATCCACTAGGAGCGCCTCGCGGTCCGGCGCCTCCAGGCGCACCTCCCGGCGGAGGGTAGGCTTGATAGCTTCCAAATCGATGCCCATGGCGCTGAACATGCCGTAGGCGGCATTGGCAAACAGCTCCTTAATGTCCCGGCCGTAGGCCTTTATAGCCAGATCGGCCGTGTGCTCTATCTCTTCATAACGTCTCATAGCTCGCTTTCCTGTTCCTTGATCGAAACAGAAAGAACGATGCGGGCCCTCTCCACATCCCGTTGCATTTGCGCGATGAGCCGCTCGACGCTGGCATAACGCCGTTCAGGGCGGAGGCGCTTCACGAATTCCAACTCCAATCCCTTCCCGTAGAGCTCCCCCTCAAAGTTGAGGATGTAGGCCTCGACGATCCGTGCCCCGCCATCGAAGGTGGGGCGCACGCCGATGTTGGCCACACCGTCGTGATTCTCCGCCCCAAGGTGGACGCGAACGGCGTAAACGCCATCAGCCGGTATAACCCTCCCCTCATCAACATCCAGGTTGGCTGTGGGAAAACCCATCCGCTTGCCCCGCCCAGCCCCGACGACCACCCGACCAGTGAGGCTGGGATAGCGGCCCAATAGCTTCGCTGCCTCCTCCACCCTTCCTTCCATCACCAGGGAGCGGATCCGATTGCTGCTGACGATTCCGCCACCAAGGCTCAGCGGCTCGATCACCACTACATCGAAGCCCATCTGACGGCCCAGTTCGCGGAGATAGGCCGCATCCCCTTCACGGTTGTGGCCGAGGGCGAAACCTGAAGATATCCACAACTCCCTTATCCGTAGGTGATCGCATATCGAACGGATGAAATCCCGTGCTGAGGTGCAAGCCAATTTAGGAGTGAAGGGCAGGACGACTAATAGGTCGAGGCCCAGCCCCTCCAAAAGGCTCGCTTTCTCCTGAAGCGTTGTCAGATATAAAGTCGGCTCCTCTGGATAGAGCACTGTGCGGGGGTGGGGATTAAAGGTGATAACCGCACTGATGCTCTCCATCTCCCTTGCTCGTTGGACGAGGTGCTTTATCAGGTATTGATGTCCCAGATGGACGCCATCGAAGGCACCGATGGAAAGTATAACTTCGCGTTCCTTAGTTGCCTGCGCCAGGTTATCAATTATCCGCATCCTTCAGTTGAGAAACACCTTCCTAGGCTGCCATAGGCCTGTTCTGGGGTCGCGCTCTAAAAGGCCGATGAGATCCCCTCTTAGGGAATAGGCACGGCAAAGGGCGGTCGAGACCGACCCTTTCCCCTCTATCCGCTGCCCATGCCTGATCTTGTGCTTGGTATCCCTATCAACAACCATAGCGTCGAAGCCAAGCAGCGCTTCGTCTATGGGGTGAAGGAGGTCTCGCCAATGTCCCTGAGAGAAGCTTCCGGCGAACTCCTCCAACGTCAACGCATCCTCGAGGGTAAAGCGCCCACTGGCCAACCGAACAAGCTCCCGGAGGTGAGCCCCGCAGCCAAGCTTCTCGCCCAAATCATGGGCCAATGACCGGATATAAGTGCCTTTGGAACACTCAACTTCAATTGTAAGCGAGGGAGAAGACCAGTCTATCAGCTTAATATCGTAGATCTCAACAAGGCGAGGCTTCCTCTCAACAACGATCCCTCGACGGGCCAGCTTGTAAAGAGGCACCCCGCGGTATTTTATCGCCGAATAGTCGGGTGGCACTTGCTCTATCCTGCCAACAAAGGACGATAAAACATCCTCTATCTGGGCGTGGGTAAAAGCGACATTGGGGGTCCGGTGGGTTGCATCTCCTTCGGCGTCGTAAGTGTCGGTGGCGATCCCCAAAACGATTCTAGCGCGATAGCGCTTCGGCGCATCCATCAAATACTCCATCACCCTCGTCGCCTGTCCCAGGCAGATCAGGAGGACTCCTGTAGCCATGGGGTCCAAGGTGCCGGCATGACCCACCCGCTTCTCTCCGGTGATCTGTCGCACGGCTGCCACCACGTCGTGGGATGTCATCCCCGCTGGCTTGTCAATGTTCAGGATGCCGGAGATAGGTTTAGGATGTCCCTTGCTGCCCATGACCTCCTTCATCGCCGCCTTTTTCTTCCCTTATCTCCTGCAATAACTGAATGACACGAGCGCCTCGCTCCAGGGACTCGTCTAAGTGGAAGGTCAGCTCAGGCATATAACGCAAGGAAAGGTGTGCCCCCAGTTCATGGCGGAGGAAGCCGGCGGCGTGCGTCAGGCCCTTTAAGGCCTCCCTCCGCTCTGCCTCCGTGCCCATAGCGCTGATGTAAACGTGGGCATGACGCAGATCAGGGCTGGTCTCCACAGCGGTGACAGTCACCAGAGAGAGGCGTGGATCCTTTATCTTGCTCTGCAGAAGGCTGCTTATCTCCCGGTGAATGAGTTCGCTGACCCTGCTCTGACGACGACTGCCCATTGGCTTATCGCTCGCTTCGCTCTATCGCCTATAGCCCGTTTCGTTTTGCGATAAGCGATATGCTAACTAATCCTCTCCTTCCGATAGAATTCGATGATATCGCCCTCTTTAAAGTCCTCGAAGCCCTCCAGCCCAAGGCCGCATTCGTAGCCCGCATTTACCTCCTTTATGTCCTCGGCGAAGCGCTTCAACGAGGAGACCTGGCCGTCATAGACCCCCTCCCCTTCGCCCCGGGTGATCCTGGCCAGGGCGTCGCGGGTCACCTTGCCATCGCTGACGTATAAGCCGGCCACTTTCCCCTTACGGGGGATGTTGAAGATGGCCCTAACCTCGGCATGGCCGATGACCACCTCCTTGTACTTCGGTTCGAGGAGCCCCTTCAGGGCCTTTTCGATGTCTTCGATCAGATCGTAGATAATATTGTAGAAACGAACGTCAACCCCCTCTGCCTCAGCCATGATGCGGGCCGCCGGGTCTGCCTGGACGTTGAAACCGATGACAATGGCCTGGGAGGCGATGGCTAACATGATGTCTGATTCGGTGATGTTGCCCGTCGCCTGGCGGATGAATCTCACCTTCAATTCCTCGGTGCTTAGCTTCTCCAGGGATTCCCTGAGGGGTTCGATGGCGCCTTGGACGTCCACTTTAAGGATTATGTTCAATCCCTTCACCTTGCCGGCTTGAATTCGGGCGTATAGGTCGTCGAGGCTGACGATCCTAGGGGGTCGGGGGGCGGCTTGGCGCCTCTCCTCTGCCCGGTCGGCGGCCAAGGCGCGGGCGCTCCTCTCATCGGGGAGGGCCTCAAAGGCCTCGCCGGCCCGCGGGACGGCGGGGAGCCCTAAGACGGCCACAGGCATGGATGGGCCAGCCTTTTTGACTCGTTTCCCCTCATCGTCGAACATCGCCCTCACCTTCCCGTAGATATCTCCCACCACGATGTTATCACCGAGCTTAAGGGTGCCGTTCTGCACCAGGATGGTGGCCGTAGGCCCCATGTTTCTGTCGAGGCTCCCTTCGATCACCGTTCCTGCGGCAGGGCGGTTGGGATCGGCCCGCAGCTCCGACATCTCCGTCACCAAAAGTATCGCCTCCAGGAGGTCGTCTATGCCGGTTTGCTCCTTCGCCGAGACGGGGACACAGATCACATCACCGCCCCACTCCTCGACGGGCAAGCCTATGTCGGCCAATTGCTTCTTTGCCCTCTCAGGGTCGGCATTGGCCTTATCCATCTTGTTCAGGGCGACGATCATAGGGACTTCAGCGGCCCGGGCGTGGTCAATGGCTTCGATGGTTTGAGGCATCACCCCATCGTCAGCGGCGATAACCAGGACAGCGATGTCGGTGACCTGGGCCCCTCGTGCCCGCATGGCTGTGAAGGCCTCATGGCCCGGGGTGTCGATGAAGGTGATCCTCTTGCCTTTCCTCTCCACCTGGTAGGCGCCGATGTGCTGTGTGATCCCCCCCGCCTCCCCAGCAACCACGTTTGTCCGCCGGATCGCGTCTAGGAGGGAGGTCTTGCCATGGTCCACATGCCCCATCACTGTCACCACCGGAGGGCGGAGGGGCATGGCTTCCTCCTCCGGGGGGCGAGGCGGCTTCTCAGGAAGGGGAACAACCTCTGGAACAGGTGGGACCCTCTCCTTCACCCGAAAGCCCATATCCTCGGCTACGATGGCTGCGGTCTCATAGTCGATCGACTGATTGATGCTGGCTATGATGCCGTCTTCCATCAATGTCTTGATGACATCAATGGGGCTCATCCTCATCAAGTCGGCCAATTCCCTCACGGTTATGCGGTCAGGCACCGCGATGACCTTGCGCTTTTGAGCGGCGCCCCTGCTTCCCCTCTTCGTCTTACCCTTTCTCTCGGTCATGGCTCTCCCCCCTTTCCCATAATCATGGAAGCACGTCACTATGCAGGTTCCGGCTATCCGTTGCAAAACTATCTGTCAGGATAAACCCTGCCCCAAGCGATTGGAGATAGCGGATTCATGGGATGTGTCAAGGGAGGGGTAAGTTCGCGGGCACCAGCGGAGAGGCCCTGGCCTTTTGAGGGGAGAAGATGAGGCGTCCTTTCACCTTGCGTGGTCTTCGCCGTCTCATTTAGCCATCGCTATCCCCCCATTTACCCTGAGATAGTGCCCTGTCGCATCCCCGTCTTTTGTCGCTTTGGCGATCGCTGCCTCGCTCATTAGCCCTCGCCCGCATCCGGCAAGGCCCTGCCATACTCCTGCAAGGCTGAGAGTTCTGCAGGTTTTATCGCCGTTTTTAATGCGTATCCCACATGCCCCTTAGCCAAGGCTATCTCCCAGCACTTCCGGTTCCGACAGAGATAGGCTCCACGGCCAGATTTCTTCCCCGTCTCGTCGATCTCGACCTCGCCTGTCGGCGTGCGGATGATCCGTATTAACTCCCGCTTAGGTCTGACCTTTCGGCAACCGACACAGGTTCGTTGCGGCACATGCTTACGACGCATTGATGCATCCCCAGCAATCTCGATGCTACCCTTCCTACATTTCCATCTCTTCTTCCCACTCAGCACCGCCCCCCCTGGGCTTATGTCTCCGTTTAACCACAAGTTCACCTAATTCCTCGTCATAGACGAGGGTTCGCTTAAGCTGTCGCTTCCTCTTGGCTTTATGCTCGAGGCGTTCCTCTTCCTCCTCGCCCCACTCCTCCTCAAACTCTTCCTCATATACTGGATACTCTTCTACTTCCTCCGCCTCGACTTCCTTAACCTCCTCAGCCACCTCAGGGGGGGCAAGCCCCACCTCCTCCACGACGGGGGCCGGCTCTCTCTCTTCTACCTCAGCTGGTGCGAAGGCCTTTAACCTCTCCTGCAACTCCGCCAGGGACTTAACGCCAATGCCCTTTATGGCCAACAGCTCCTCATCGCTCCTTTCCAGCACCTGGCCTACCTTCTCTATGCCCGCTTTCTCAAGGCAATTGCAAACCCGGGTCGACAGTCCCAACTCCTTGAGGGGCATATCGTAAACGCCGGCCGCAACGGCTTCGACCTCCTTGATCTTCTCCTCAGGCAGGGCCTTTGCTAGTTTAGCTTCCTCTTCACGCCGGCGCTCCTCCATCTCGCTGGCGTTCTTGATGTCAATGCGCCAGCCGGTCAGCTTAGCTGCCAGCCGTGCGTTTTGCCCCTCCCGGCCAATGGCCAGGGATAGCTGATCGTCGGGCACCACTACAGTGGCCGTCTTCCCCCCTTTGTCCTTCTGGAGCTTGACCTCGACGACCTTGGCTGGACTTAAGGCATTGGCGATAAAGACAGCTGTATCTGGGCTCCACTCCACCACATCTATCTTCTCCCCATTCAGCTCGTTAACGATGCTCTGTATCCTGACGCCGCGCATTCCAACGCATGAGCCGACGGGGTCTATTCCTTTCTGTACGGCGGCCACCGCTACCTTGGAGCGGAAACCGGCTTCCCTGGCGATGGCCTTGATCTCCACCGCGCCGTTGAAAATCTCAGGCACCTCCAGCTCGAGGAGGCGACGCAGCATGTCCCGATGGGTTCGGGAGACAACAATGCGGGGGGCTCGATTGGCCTTACGTACCTCGAGGATATAGGCCCTTATACGCTGGTTGAGGCGATAACGCTCGGTCGGTATCTGTTCGCTGCGAGGCAAGATGGCCTCCGCTTTGCCGAGGTTGAGGGTGATAAGCTGGGAATTTATGCCCTGTATGGTCCCGCTCACTATCTCCCCTTCGCGATCGGCGTAGGCCGCGTAGAGGGCATCGCGCTCAGCCTCACGGATGCGCTGTAAGATCACCTGCTTGGCCGTCTGGGCAGCGATGCGTCCGAAGTCATGGGGGGTCGTCTCGATGGTGACCGTCCCGCCCACCGCGGCGTTCTCGTCTACCTTCCTGGCCTCGGCCAGGGATATCTGCGACCGCTCGTCTTGCACCTTCTCCACAATCTCCTTCTCAGCATAGACCCTAGCCTTGCCGGAGGAGAGATCGATCTTAACGCTGATGTTCCGAGCCGCACCAGAGTTGCGCTTGTAGGCTGAGATCAAAGCCGCTTCAATAGCCCCGATGATCACTTCCTTAGGGAGATCCCGTTCGGAACACAGCTGAGTGATAGCGAGGAGAAAATCGCTCTTCATCTAATCGTGATCCTCCTAATTTACAAAAGAAAAGTGGGTATCGCCCACTTTCCGAGGTAAATCCAATATAAGTATAGCACAGAATTGCAAATTATGCAAGCGTGCCAAACTGGCCAAAGTTGCAATTTTGGAGAAAATGGTGTATAATATAAATGCGTTTTTCACTTTATGGACGCGAAGTGCGTCCACGTTTCCTGGAAGGAGGAGGACAAAAGATGAAAAGAAGTGCGAGATCCCTGTGGCACAAAGCGATGGGAGCCCTGGTCATCGTCTTGCTTCTTCAACTGATAATAGGGGCCACCATCGGCGAAGCCGCCCCACCAGCCTGCGAGCCGGCGTACCACAAGGTGAGATGGGGGGAAACCCTCTACTCCATCGCCCGCCGCTACGGTGTCAGCGTCTGGGCTATCGCCCAAGCCAATGGCATTCGGAACCCTAATTGCATCTATGCTTGCCAGACCCTGCTCATCCCCTGTCCATGTTGGTACCCCCAGCCGTGCGGGGTACAACCGTGCTACAAGCCTTGCTTCTGGTTACCTCCCCCCTATGATCCCACCGGCTCCCAGTCCCGCATCCATATCGTCGGGCCCGGTGAGACCCTAACGGGGATAGCTTGGCGATACGGCACAACGGTCTCGGCTATCTGCAGGGCCAACGGCATCCTGAACCCCAACCTCATCCACGTGGGGCAGAGGCTGGTCATCAGCTAACGGTGATGTGCTTGCTCGCCATCATTTAAGGCAAGCAAACATGTCAGATCGCAGCCCTCTAAAGGGAGCAAAGGGTATTAGGACACGAGCAAAAATCGTCCTAATACCCTTTGTTGTCCCCTAAATCTGGAGGAGGTGGCTGACGGGATGGACCTAGTGATCAGGAAGGGAATGGTGGTTACCGCTGCAGACGCATACCTAGCCGATGTGGGCATAAAGGATGGGGTGATAGCTTCCATCGGCCGAGGGCTGGATGGTGGAGAGGTCATCGAGGCCGAAGGCAAATACGTCTTCCCCGGCTTCATTGATCCTCACGTCCACATGGCCTTGCCTGTGGGCGGCCTGGTCTCCAGCGACGATTTCACCGCAGGCGCTATCGCTGCCGCCTGCGGGGGGACGACTACCATTATTGATTTCATCACGCCGGAACGCGGGCAGAGTCTTGTTGAGGCAGCCAAGCTTCGTCGAGCCGAGGCCGATGGACAGGTAGCCATAGACTACAGCTTGCACCTGACGGCCGTGGACGCCAGCCCACAGACCCTGGCGGAGATCGCCGATTTGGCCGCCCAGGGCTATGTCAGCCTCAAACTCTACACCACCTACCCGGCCCTGATGGTGGACGACGGCCAGATGCTGCGCCTCCTTGCCACAGCCTATCAACACGGGATCCTGCCTATTGTCCACACCGAGAACCACTACATCATCGAACACCTGAAGGCGGAGCTCCTGGCTGCGGGCAAGACGGCGCCCCACTACCACCCCCATAGCCGCCCGCCACTGGCTGAGGCGGAGGCGGCCAACCGCGTTCTGACCCTGGCCGCCATCGTGGGCTGTCCCCTCTACATTGTCCACGTGACTTGTTGTGAGACCTTGGACGTGGTGGAGCGAGCACAGGCGGTGGGCCAGGAGGTCTACGCCGAGGTCTGCACTCAACACCTCCTCCTCTCCCAGGATGACTACGAGCGCCCTGGCTTCGAGGGGGCGAAATATGTCTTAGCACCGCCCCTGCGGGACAAGGCCAACTGGGAACCCCTCTGGCAGGCGCTGGCTAGAGGGGTTATTCAAGTGGTCTCCACAGACCATTGCCCCTGGTTCTTCGTGGACCAAAAGGATCAGGGGAAAAAGGACTTCACCAAGATCCCCAACGGCGCGCCGGGAGTGGAGACGCGCCCTGCCTTGATCTATTCCGAGGGTGTGGGGAAGGGGCGGCTTTCCCTGAACAGGTTCGTTGATGTCTGCGCCACAGCGCCGGCCAAGCTCTTCGGCCTCTATCCCCAAAAGGGGGCCATCGCCATCGGCTCGGACGCCGACCTGGTCATCTTCGATCCCGAAAAAGAGGTGACCCTCTCGTATAAAGATCTCCACCAGAATGTCGATTACTGCCCTTACGAGGGCTTCACTGTTCGGGGATACCCCACGATGACCATCTCTCGAGGCGAAGTCATATTTAGAGAGGGCGAATTCATTGGCCAGGTAGGCCATGGGAGGTTCGTGCCCAGGAAGCCATTCTTTATGAAGAATAAAGAACCCCTTCTCTGAAGGAGAGAGGTTCAAAGCTTCACTGACTCTTGTAGCGCGCTTGTCTCATGGAGTACGAAGTCTCTGACTTCACACCACGACGACAAGAGATTTCGCCGAGCTCAATTAAGGCGTCGTCGCACTCAAAATGCTTTGCTAAATCTCGATCGGCTTTTCCAGCACGGCCATCAATAGCTTGACCGCGTTGAGGACATCGTTGTAATCCACCATCTCGGATGGGGTATGGACGTAGCGGCTGGGGATGGAGATGACGCCGGTGGGTACCCCGGCCCTCGACACCTGCATGGCCGTGGCGTCGGTGGTTCCCAGTTCCAAAACCTCCAATTGATATGGAATCCCTAACTCCTTAGCCATCTCCACTAAAAGGTCCCTCACCTTTGGGTGGGCCAACATGCGCCGGTCTTTGACCTTGATGGCCGGCCCCTCGCCCAGGGAGACGGCCATGGTTCGGGCCTCGGGGGTGTCGCCAGTGGCGGTGACGTCCACGGCGACGGCCAGGTCCGGCTCGATGCCGTAGGCCGAGGTCGTCGCCCCTCGCAGCCCCACCTCCTCTTGCACAGTGAAGGCAAAATAGACTTCGTGTGGCGTTTCCTTTAGTTCCCGCAGGGTCTGGATGAGCACCGTGCAGCCGATGCGGTCGTCGAAGGCCTTAGCCATGAGGCGCTGGCCCAGGTCGGCAAAGGGGCGATGGAAGCCCGCCACGTCGCCGATTTTGACCGGAACCGATTCCTTCCCCACTGCCCCGACATCGAGATACATCTTTTCGATCTTGGGCAGCTCCTCAGGCGACTCGCGCTTCTCCAGACCGAAGGTGCCGATGAGCCCATCGGCGAAGACGGCCCTGTTGCCTAAGAGGGTGAGGGGATTGACCCCGCCGACGGGGGCAAAGCGGAGGAACCCCTTCTCGTCAATGTGGGTGACGATGACGCCGATTTCGTCCATGTGGGCGGCCAGCATAACCTTAAGCGGCTGCTTGTCGCCCTTCGCCCTCTTGATGGCGATGAGGTTGCCCATGGCGTCAACACGATACTCATCAGCATAATCCTTGATCTCTTCGATGATTGCCTCCCTGATCTTTTCCTCGTTGCCCGAGGGGCCGTAGGTCTCAGTCAGCTTCTTGATCAGCTCTTTCATCAAAGCCTCCTCGCCTTTACCGTTCCTTTTGGCTTTCTTCATACAGACGCTGCCAGATGTCCTCAAGCCCCATCCGGCGGACTAGGCGATCGATGTAATCCAGATCCAGTTCAGGGCCGCTGATCCGCAGCATGCCCTTGATATCCTCCAGGTGCTTGGATGCTCCGCCCCGTCGGTAATAGTCCAGCTTCTTCAGGATGATGTCTTCCGGCGAGGCGAAGCTGGCTTGGCGTTGCTCGTCGAACGCCTCGCGCCGGCGACGAGCGAATTCCGATTGACTAAAGGCATCACGCTGCAGGAGGAAGAAATCTACCTTGAGGCCACTGGCGGGGTGGATGATGTTAAAATGTCCCCCGACGCGGATAGCTTCCAAGACACTTCCCAGGTCTACGTAGTAGTCCTGCGGGTCGAATGAGGCCGCCAGGGCCTGCGCCTGCTTTGGCATAAGGTCTATGACCACGTCCATATCCAGGGTCAGGCGCGGCTCACCGTAGGCCATAGAAGCCACCGAACCCACGATCATGTAAGGGATGTCGAGGCGCTCTAGGACGTCCACCACGCTGCCGAAGACCTCCTGCTGCTCGCTCATCTGGTAAACCTCTTTCTGACCAGCACCCTTACTTCTTCCTCGCTTAGCTCTGGATGCCGGGAGCGGATGTGCGCAGCCACGCGACGGCGGGCAAAGTCGTAGAGTGCAAAGGCCTGACGCAAGCGCTGGTAGGGGGCCATACGGCACAAAATCTCTATCTGCCGTGGATCGGGCCTGTCCACTCCTGTATGCTGCTTTGCCTCCCCGCTCATAGCTTCTCTGTCCAGTCCCTTCCTTCAAAGGGGTTGATCAACTAGTCACCAAGTCACGGGTTGGCTCGTTGACCCACTGACTCGTAAACCTTGCCAGTGCTGCCTTCATCAGCTTAACCGTGTTTTCGAAGTCGTTCAGGCTCAGCAGGCAGGCCGGAGAGTGGATGTAACGGCAGGGGATGGCTACGGCGGCCGAAGGGACGCCCTCCTTTGTCAGGTGTATGGCGCCAGCATCGGTCCCGCCGACGACGGGCTGCTTGAACTGATAGGGGATATTATTCTCTTCCGCGCTCTCCACCAGGAGATCGACCAGGCGCCTGTCGGCGATGAAGGTGCGGTCCATGATGGTGATGGCTGGCCCTCCCCCCAGCCTGGTGGTGGGGCTTACATCCCTCTTCTTGGGCAGGTCGTCGCAGATAGTGCCTTCCAAGACGAAGGCGACATCGGGCTCGATGGCGTAAGCCGCCACCCGCGCCCCCCGCAACCCTACCTCCTCCTGCACGGTGAAGGCGGCGTAGAGGTTGAAGGGATACTGTTCCTTCAGCAGCTCAATGAGCACAGCACAACCCGCCCGGTCGTCGAAGGCTTTGCCTTTGATCGTGTTCCCCAGTTCAACGAACTTAGTGGCGAAGGCGGCGTAGTCGCCCGGCTTCACCAGCTTCTCCGCCTCCTCCCTGCTCGACGCCCCAATGTCAACGACCATCTCCTCCACCTTGACCACCTTCTCGCGCTCCTTCTCCTTGAGCAAGTGGATGGGCTTGACGCCGATGACGCCCAGGATCCTATCCTGGCCGATGAGCACCACCTTCGAGAGGAGAATGCGGTCGTCGATGCCTCCCACCGGCCGGAAGCACAGGCTGCCATCCTTCTCGATGTGGGTGATCATCAACCCCACCTCGTCCATGTGGGCGGCCAGCATAACCTTGAGCGGACTGCGGATTGCGGATTGCAGGCGGGCTTTCTTGACGGCGATGAGGTTGCCGAGGCTATCCACGCGATAATCGTCCACGTGGTTTTTGATGGCCTCGACGATGATCTCCCGCACCTCATCCTCGCATCCTGACACCCCGAAGGCTTCGGATAGCTCTTTTAAAAGCAATTCACCCTCCCTTATCTCCATCATTTCCTTCA
>Ga0315314_1000645_pt1 | contig 36295 bp, 26 predicted proteins | sample TDP9_MG_FD_203631 | JGI IMG/M metagenome (GOLD analysis project Ga0315314, IMG submission 203631) | Freshwater sediment microbial communities from Lake Towuti, South Sulawesi, Indonesia - TDP9 | ecosystem: Environmental > Aquatic > Freshwater > Lake > Sediment | place: Indonesia: South Sulawesi... | reverse complement strand
AGTTGGTACTCCGGTTGCCCTTCGGGCTCCCTTCGTCCCAACTGCTTTAACATACGGCGAAGAATCCACCTTAAATATGCCTGTTTTTTGTCTTGACAATGGGTAGGGGTATATGTCTGTTTTTAGACCATCTTCTTCATTTTTAATAAAATGAAAATAAAACAAGGGAATTGGGTAACCCCGGAAAATTGAATCGATGAGTAGTTTTTCTTGTCGATTAGTCCAAACAGCACCTCGCTGATATTCTTCATTTATCAACAACAGATTCTTTTTCTTCCACTGAATTATTTGAGTAATTTTAAAAGGTTCTGGTTTATTCTTCATATATACACCTCGAATATTTTCAGTTATTTATGACATATTAAATTCTTCCTGATCATTTTTCAAATCATTTAATTCGAACTGTACCGATAACTAAAAATTTATTTTGTTTTTACACAGGCTTTAATATCAAGAAATTTTTAATATCCTATCCAGAGCAAAAAGATCCTGCTTCTAATTAGCCATAGGGTCGAATAGTTCACTATTCATGAACCACCTTCCACTCACCGCTTACTGTCTGTCTTCTGCCGTCTATATAAACCGCCTCCACATTTTACGTCTAAAATCTCCGCAAGGCAACCCCCATCCAAAATCCAAAACTCCGTCTAAGTCTTTGTCCTCAAGAGTCTGTACAAGTCCGTGTCTAATAAATCCGCGTTTGTTTTTGGATTTCACATTTTGTTCATTTGCTCGCACCTGTGGTAACGCGAGTACAGGTGAATTTGTTTCGAATTTCGATACCTGTCCTGAGCTTAGTCGATGGATTAGGATTTCGAATTTTCATGACCAAAGAGCCTTGAGCCAGAGTGTACAGGTTTTACTATCTTTCCTATATTAACAAAATGTTAATTTCAAAAAAGTGTTAATTTTAGACCAATTTATACCCAAAACACGCGCATCTCTCATAACTTTTTACTCATTTCTAACCATTTTTATCCCATTTTTTTACTAATTTTATCTTTCCCAACCTGCCTATATTCTCCATATAAACATACTTGCCATCATTTTTAATCGAAAAACAACATTTCCTCCTAAAATCAGCAAAAAAACCTGAAAATATTCAATTTTCTTTAAAATTCATCATCTCCTAAAAAACCTCAAAATTAACTATTTTCCCACATCCTTCCCCTTTCATTGAAATCAGAAGCCATCTATTTGCGAACGGGAAAAATAGCTTACGACAGACATTTTATTGTCTGATAGAAATGCCAAAAAGAGTTGATTATTTTCTATTGATTCCTGATAATTGATATTCGAATCCGCACACGGCAAAACGATATACAATAAACAGCTAAAGCAAAAAGGATTTTGCCTTGAAGTTTGTAAGAATTATATCTGCCCCAGCCCTGCACCGATTGCAGACACACTACCAGATTCGAATGTCAGTAAGGCTGGCACTTCTGGTAACGACAATCGGTGCGGGATTGATTATTGCAGGATGTGATAGTTCGGCATCAATTGAAGAGCCTAACGAAATGGTCCTGCATCACGTCCTTTCTGCCAAGATAAAAGGCCTCGACCCCGGCAATATGCGAGATGTTTATTCTATCATAGTCGCCAGCCAGATATTCGAGCCTTTGTATCAATATCACTTCCTGAAGCGCCCCTACGAGCTTGTGCCTCTATTAGCTGAGGATATGCCGCAAATCAGCGATGACTTACTCACCTATACTATAAGAATTAAAAAAGGTGTTTACTTTCAGGACGACCTATGTTTTTCAAACAGTAAAGGGCGCGAGCTGAAGGCTAAGGATTTTGTTTTCTCACTCAAAAGAATCGCTAATATCAAGTATCTGAGCCAAAACTGGTCCATCTTTGATAATAAAATTGTCGGACTTGATGAGTTTCGCGAATATACAAAAATTTGCAACAGCGAAGCAGACGTCGATTATTCCCGGCAAGTTCAAGGATTAACAACCCCCGATGACTACACACTGATTATCCGGCTCAAAAAGTCCTGGCCCCAATTATGCACAGTTCTGGCGGATATAGCAACAGCACCGGTAGCCAAAGAGGCGGTTGATTATTACGGCAAGGATATTATAAGCCATCCCGTAGGCACCGGGCCGTTTCGGCTGAATGTATGGCGCCGTGACAGCTATATCGAGCTTGTCCGCAGCCCGTCTTTCAGAGGCGAATTTTATCCGAGCAGCGGCGAACCCGGTGACGCCGAAGCCGGCTATCTGGATGATGCAGGAAAACCCGTACCTTTTGCAGACAGAGTCCTCTGGACCATAATCGAAGAGCGCCAGCCGGCCTGGCTTTTATTCTTGCAGGGCAAAGTCGATGCCACTGTAATTCCCAAAGACAACTTCGATGAGGTTATGGACGGGGCCGGAGAATTAACGCCGGCAATGAAACAACATAACATACACCTGAAAACCTTTAATGACCCATCTACCTACTGGCTTGGTTTTAATATGCTGGACCCTGTCCTCGGTAAAAACAAACCGCTTCGCAGTGCGATAAGCTATGCCATAGACCGCGAGAAGTTTATAGAGCTGTTTTTCAATAATCGACATCCGGTTGCTTACGGCCTTATACCACCCATAATGCCCTCTTACAATCCTGAGATAAAAGAAAAGGGATACGCCAAATATGACCCGGAAAAGGCACAGGAGCTATTGAAAGAGGCCGAGAAAATTCACGGCGGCAAACTGCCTACGCTCAAAATAGCTTTGCCCGGCACAAGCACCTGGTACCGTCAGTTTGGCCAGTTCCTCAAACGCAACTTAAACGCCGTCGGTCTCGAAGTTGAAACAGAATATATGGATATGCCTACCTATCAGGAAAAGGTCAATACCAAAAGCATTCAGATGTTCACCTCCGGCAGCAGCGCAACCTCACCCGATGCGCAGGATTTCCTGGCAATGTTCTACAGCAGATACAATGCCCCGGGACCAAATAAATTCAACTACTCCAATCCGGAGTTTGACGAATTATATGAAAAAGCTCAGGTAATGCTCGACAGCCCCGAAAAACATCAGCTTTATAGAAAAATGGAGCTTATAGTTCTGGAAGATTGCCCGGCGGCCTTCTTAAATCATCGTGTTGCGTATGTGCTGCATCATGACTGGTATAAGAATTACAAGCCGCATGCCTTCGCATACGGGCTGAGCAAGTATCGCAGAATCGATTTAGTCAAACGCACAGCGTATAAAGAACTTTTGAAGACAATTAAATGACCACATACATAATAAGTCGGCTTTTGTACACCATACCGATTGTATTCGGCGTACTTCTGCTGACCTTTGTATTGTTCAATCTCGTGGGTGGTGACATATCCGTTGAAATTGCCGGCAAAGATGCCACACAGGAGACAATAGACGAAATCCGCGAAGAGTACGGCCTTAACAAACCTTTGTTTTTCTCGTTGGACAGCCAATTTGCAAACCACTTCAAAAATGCGCTGACATTCGATTTCGGCAGGGCCCGCGACCGCGAACTTGTTATCAATAAAATCAAACGGGGCATAGGGCCTTCTCTGGCCTTGACCGTACCGATTTTCTTCGGCGTCGTGATAATTTCAGTAAGCTTATCACTTGTCGTGGCATTCGTTCGAGGTACTATTTGGGACATCTTAGCAGTAGTTATTTGTGTTGCGGGGATGAGTATTCCATATCTTAGTTTTATTCTTTTCGGCCAATACTTTCTCGCATATAAGTGGGGACTTTTTCCGGTATTCTTTTCGCCGGACCTGTCGTTGGCCCGGAATGTAGCCTTGCCTGTGTTAATTGGCATAACAGCAGGTCTGGGAAGGAATCTGCGCTTTTTTAGAACAGTTATGCTCGATGAGATGCGAAACGACTACGTCCGGACGGCTTTTGCAAAAGGGCTTAAGACAAGACGTGTGCTGTTCAAGCACGTTTTGAAAAATGCAATGATACCGATTATTACGCGGGTGGTTTCGGCAATACCGTTTTTGTTCTTAGGGTCGCTGCTGCTCGAGAGATTTTTCGGCATACCCGGATTGGGTTATCTTATGGTAGAGGCAATCGGCTCACGCGACTATTTTGTTATCAGCGCTATGACCTACATAAGTGCGCTCCTTTTTGTGGTATTTAATCTTATAACAGATATTTGCTACTCGCTCGTTGACCCGAGGATTTCTCTTGAGTGAATATCAGCAGATAATAAAAACAGAGCCTCCAAAGGGCACAAGTCTGTGGAAGGATGGCGCCAGAAGTCTTCGCAGGCGCAGGTTAGCGATGGTTTGCCTCGGCGTGATTGCATTATATTTTTTGCTTGCCGGCTTTGTCTATCTTGCGGAATTTTTCGATTGGCGAATTGGGCCAATACGGTGGGCTGAACAGGCCGGACAATCTTATGCGCCGCCCAGCTCGAAAAATATTATCGGCACAGATATATTCGGGCAGTCCGTTCTGCGAAAGACGTTGTACGGGGCAAAGATATCGATAACGGTTGCGCTATGCGCTTCGCTTATCAGTATCGCAATTGGGGTTCCTTTAGGGGCTGTCGCAGGCTATTTTCGCGGCTTCATCGATGAAATAATCGTCTGGATTTATTCTACTTTAAGCTCAGTTCCATATATTCTGCTGATATTGGCCTTTGCCGTCGTGCTGCGTGATAAGACTCTTTTCGGCCATAAGCTTACAGGTATCACGGCGGTCTATTTAGCCATAGGTCTTACAAGCTGGGTCGGTATATGTCGGCTGATTCGCGGTGAAGTCATCAAGCACAAAAACAGAGAATACGTCCTGGCTGCGATTAGCTATGGGTGCAATCGGCGGCGGATAATCTTCAGACACCTGTTGCCTAATGTTTCTCACCTGGTGATAATCGACTTTTCGCTGCGATTTGTGGCCTTCATTCACGCGGAGGTTATTCTGAGCTTTTTAGGGCTTGGAGAAGCAGAGCGGCCGAGCTGGGGAGCGATGATAAACGATGCCAGGATTGAGCTTTCACGAGGTGTATGGTGGCAAATGGCGGCGGCTACGGCGGCAATATTCTTCCTTTCACTGGCGTTGAATATCTTCGGCGACGCCCTGAGAGACTCCCTCGACCCAAAGTTGAGAATTCAATGAGCACAAGTGCATAAGAGCACAAGTGCATAAGTGCATAAGTAAAAGATAGAAGATGCGAAATGAATATGAGTAACAATGGAACAATACTTTCGGTAAAGAATCTTTCAACGCACTTTTTTACTGAAGAAGGCGTAATAAAGGCGGTGCAGGATGTGAGCTTTTCGATAAAAAAAGGCCGAACGTTTGCACTTGTCGGTGAGAGCGGGTGCGGTAAGAGCGTAACGGCACTGTCGATTATGCGTTTAGTTCCTGCTCCGCAGGGCAAAATCGTCGGCGGTGAAATTTTTTTCGAGGGACGGAACCTGCCGGCGTTAAGCGAAAACAAGATGCGACAAATTCGCGGAAAGAAAATCGCTATGATTTTTCAGGAGCCGCAGACCAGTCTCAACCCGGTCTATACGGTGGGCAACCAGATTGCCGAGGTTATCAGGCTTCACCAGAAAAAAAGCTGTAAAGAGGCCTGGGCGGATACCGTCGAGATGCTGCGGAAGGTGGGCATTGCTGACCCGGCCCGGCGGGCACACGAATACCCACATCAGATGTCCGGCGGTATGCAGCAGCGGATTATGATAGCAATGGCGGTAAGCTGTAAGCCGGCGCTGCTAATAGCCGATGAGCCGACAACCGCTCTGGACGTAACGATTCAGACACAAATACTGGATTTGTTGGACGATTTGCAAAAACAAAACGGTATGAGCATTTTGCTGATAACTCACGATTTGGGCATTGTGGCCGAGCGAGCAGAGAATGTTGCGGTGATGTATGCATCACGAATAGTGGAAGTGGCCGAGACACCCAGACTCCTCGCGGAGCCTTTACATCCTTATACCCAAGGGCTTTTAAAATCTCTGCCCAGATTGGGTTTTTCAGAGAAACGTTTGCAGACAATCTCAGGTAATGTTCCCGAGCCATTGCACTTCCCGACAGGGTGCAAATTTCATCCCCGCTGTCCGAGAGGTAAAATAGACAAGCAATGCCAAACCATCGAGCCGGTGTTGAGGGAAGTTCAGCCGGGACGGTGCGTTGCTTGCAGGCACATTGGTTATTGACTATTGCAAAACATAATGCGAGATATACAATATACATACCTGTTGAAAGTCGATAACTTAAAGACATACTTTCCGATAAGAAAGGGGCTGCTGCGGCGAACTGTCGGTTACATCAAAGCGGTTGACGGGGTCAGTTTCGGTATCGAAAAGGGGCAGACGTTAGGTCTTGTCGGTGAGAGCGGCTGCGGCAAGACAACCATTGCAAGAAGTATAGTTCGACTGGTGCCGGCAACGGCGGGAAAAGTATTTTTCGAACAAACGGATACTCTGTCTGCTGACAAGGTCGAATTGCGACGACTTCGCAGGCAGATTAGTCTTATTTTTCAGGACCCTTATGGCTCATTGAATCCGAGGATGACCATTGGTAATATCGTTAGTGAGCCGTTGAAGGTTCAAAGGAAAATAACTAACAGTGAACCGGCTGAGCGAGCTGCGGAACTGCTCTTAAAGGTAGGCCTATCACCTGATTATATGAACCGTTATCCACACGAATTTTCAGGCGGACAGCGGCAACGAATCGGCATCGCGAGGGCCTTGATGCTGAAACCAAAATTGGTTATTTGTGATGAGCCGGTTAGCGCCCTTGATGTTTCGATTCAATCGCAGATTTTGAATCTTCTCAAAGATTTGCAGGAAGAATTTGGGCTGACGTTCTTATTTATTGCACATAATTTGGCTGTGGTGGAGTTTTTCTGCGATATCGTGGCGGTGATGTATATGGGCAGGATAGTGGAGCAGGCTACGGCACAAGAGCTTTATCGAAACCCTCTGCACCCTTATACCCGTGCCCTTATCTCGGCTGTGCCGGCAGTTGGGCGGTCTGAGCATAGGCGGAGAGCCACATTGGTCGGCGAAGTGCCGAGCGCCTTAAATCCACCATCCGGCTGTCCTTTTCACCCAAGGTGTCCTTGGCGCCAGAGCGATTGTTTAGAGCAGATGCCGGCATTAAAAAGGGGGAAAAATGCTGATAATGGGCATTTTATTGCCTGCTGGAAATGTTAAAAAAAGTTAATAATTGACAAATGATTATTGATAAATATGTAAAAATTAGCAAAAATGAACAGAAGTTCTGACAGAGTCGTTAAATTTGGGATGATTGTTTAAAGTTTTGATTTGGAAGGAGCGTCGATAAACATGGATGAAGAAAGCGGCGTAGAAATAACACGCCAGGGCAATGTTGGGGTAGTGGTTTTCAAGTCTGCTTCAGTAAGTGATGTGGATGGAATAACTGCCGCTTCCAAGCAGATAAAGAAATTTATTAACGAAAACAAACCCAACAAGCTGATATTTGACTTTGGGAGTGTAAAGTTTTTCTCCTCCCAGGTGCTGGGGCTGCTTCTGGAGTTCCGGACCAGGCTGGAAAAGTACGGCGGTGAAGTTGTGATTAGTTCGATAAACCCACAACTTCACAGGGTTTTCAAGATAACCAATCTTGATAAGGTTTTCAGATTTTTCCCGGATAAAGAAAGCGGCATACAGGCAGTGAAAACGAATTGACTCCCACTTTTGTGAGAATGGCATGCCGTTGCCCGTATCAGTACGTGCAAGGCCATTCGAAATGAGGCATACATTAAATTAGAGAGGCCGGTGTTATGTATATTGCAACGCAATTTTCGATTTTCATGGTCAACAAACCGGGAGTGTTAGCTCAGGTGCTCGGCGAATTTGCACGAGCTAAGATTAACATTATAGCGATGACAATGATGGATTCCGTGGAACACGGCGCTATGCGAGTAGTTTTCGCTTCGCCTGAAAAAGCTAAAGAGGTGTTGTCAAAGCTAAATATGCCCCACAATGAAACAGATGTTTTGTGCGTAGAACTGACGAATAAGTCCGGTGCGCTTGCGGTGGTAGCGGAGAAATTGGCCAAGAACCACATAAATATTTCATACGCGTACTGCACAGCAGGCGCGAAGGGTGGCCGAACTACGGGTGTCTTAAAAGTCGCCGACGTGAAAAAAGCAATGAGAATCCTGCAGCAAAATCCCAAAAAGGACAGCAAATCACACCCGGTCGTCAGGCGCTCACAGTCCTCAAGAAGATGAGAACATAAGCGCAAAATTTATAAGCGTCTCTGTCAAACTTTGGCTAATAAGGTGTTTTGTATGAAAAACAGTTGACATAAAAGCCTGTGTGCTGGTATATTTAAATTTTAAATGGGATAACGGGGCCGTAGCTCAATTGGCTAGAGCATCGGACTGTCGATCCGAAGGTTGTGGGTTCGAGCCCCATCGGCCTCGTTCAAAAAAGCGTTGATGTTACTATTAAAGAGCTCACTTTAAGACCTTTTTGTTACCGTGCATCATTCAATGTGCCGGAAAAGGTCTGACATAGTCCAGTTACTACGGACACAGGCAGGCTGGGGGAATCGGCCACAATCATCTTCGAAGAAAATTTTTATTCTGTTTTGCCAACAAAAGCCGCTCGCGAAGTCTGCGACTGCTTGTCCTGCAAAAAGAATGCCTTGCCCCATGGGAGCAAATCGTATATTCTTTGTTCAAAGACTCTCGGGAGCCGGCTATGAAAAAGACAGGCTACTTGCAGTGGGCAATTGAAAATACCAAAACAGTATGGTGGCATGATTCGGCAGAACCGGGCGAGCTTGAGCGCGGCATCAAGAGGGGCGCCATAGGTGCTACCACCAATCCTTCTCTCTTGCATCTTGCATTGTCCAGAAACAAAGACTTATGGGCCAGAGAGATAAACGATGTGCTGTCAGAGCACCTGGAGGCGGAAAGAAAAGCCGAAAAGCTCATGAGCATTGCAATAACGCATGCCGCCCATCAACTCGAACCGCAATACGAAAAAAGCGAAGGCCGGATGGGCTATGTCTGCGCCCAGGTTAATCCCGCCCGCGCGGCAGAAAGAGAATGTATGCTTCCAATGGCAAGGCGTTTTCACGCGTGGGTACCCAATGTTGCCGTGAAGCTGCCCGCCACGGTGGCAGGGCTGGATGTGCTCGAGGACTGTACGGCAGAAGGCATCACGGCCACACTAACGATAAGCTATACCGTGCCGCAGGTAATTGCCGTTGCCGAGAGACATCGCCGGGGAATACAACGAGCCAGACAGAATGGTATCGAGCCGGGCAAATGCTTCGCCGTCATTATGATAGGGCGCCTCGATGACTATCTTAGAGACGTGGCGCACGACAGCAAAGCTAATATCAGCGAATCCGATATTCGTCAGGCGGGTCTGGCTGTTTCCAAACGGGCATATTCTATCTACAAACAGTGCAACTACGAAGCCACGTTGATTGTCGCCGCCCTAAGGGGAACTTATCACATGACGGAACTGGCGGGAGCGAAACTCATTATGTCTATTGCTCCGCCGTATCAGGAGATGTTGCTGTCCGATGAATTGGCCTTCGAGGAGCGCATCGACCACCAGATACCTAAAGATGTAATTGAGAGACTCTCTGTGCTGCCTGAGTTTGTTCGGGCTTATGAACCGGACGGGATGAAGCCGAAGGATTTCATTGCGTATGGAGTAACACAAAAGACGCTTGCACAGTTCTATGAAGGCGGCTGGAAGCTGTTGGAGAATTTTTAGATTGTTGAGTGGTGAGTAGTGAGTGGTCAACTCACCAATTAACCATTTAACTAATTAACCAAAAACGAAAGGTTTAACAATGAAGAAGATAGGCTTTATTGGACTGGGAATTATGGGCAAGCCTATGGCCAAAAATCTGCTCAAAAAGGGCTACGCACTCACAGTCTATGACATTTTGCCTGAGAAAATCGATGACCTGGTCGAGGCCGGGGCGAAGGCAGGCTCATCGAGCAAAGAGGTCGCCGAAAAGAGCGAGATTGTAATAACTATGCTGCCTAACTCCCCGGAGGTCAAGGAAGCAGTACTGGGCAAGGGTGGCGTTCTGGAGGGTGCTAAGCCGGGCACTATCCTTATTGATATGAGCTCCATAGCGCCTCTGGCAAGCAAGGAGGTAGCAAAAAGAGCAAAGGAAAAAGGAGTTGTTATGCTCGATGCTCCGGTAAGCGGAGGTGAGCCCAAAGCCAAAGACGGCACGCTGGCAATCATGGTTGGGGGACCGCAAGAGACATTTGATGAGGTCAAAGACATTCTGGGTGTGATGGGGGCTTCCGTAACGCGGGTAGGCGAGATAGGCAGCGGTAATATGACGAAATTAGCCAATCAAATTATCGTCGCCCTGAACATAGCCGCGATGTCGGAGGCGATGGTGCTGGCGGCCAAAGCAGGCGTCAACACGGAGAAGGTTTTTGCGGCGATTCGCGGAGGACTGGCAGGCAGCGCTGTTCTGGATGCCAAGATGCCGCTGGTATTAGAAGGCAATTTTAAGCCGGGATTTCGCATAGAACTGCACATCAAGGACCTGGCCAACGCACTCGATACCGCCCACCAGGTAGGGGTTCCCATTCCTCTATCCAGCGCAGTGATGGAAGTTATGCAGGCATTGAAAGTGGACGGCAAAGGTGCAGACGACCATGGTGGGATTATTCAGTTCTACGAGAAGTTAGCCAAGGTTGAAGTGCGAAGAAAGTACCTAAAGTGAGCCCCGCACCAATTGAACCTGAGCAGGGACGATACAAGTCGGTCGGTAGAACAGGGCTTTCTCAAAGGGACAATTGGTGCGGGGTGAACTTCAGAAGACAAAGAAATACAGAACCTATGTTCTTAGGCCAACGGAAGCACAGATGCAAAGAGCAGAGTAAAAGCCAGGGCGATTAGTCCGAGCGCAGCGGTGAGGATGGTCCAGGATTTGAGCGTCTCGATTTCGGTCAGACCGCCCATCCGTGCGTAGATCCAGAATCCGCTGTTGTTCATCCAGTCACCGACGAGGGAGCCGCTGCCGATAGCCAGAGCCAAGTACACGAGATTGCAACCCAGCATTTCTTTCGATATGCCCACAGCGGCAAACATAGAGGCGGTCGTAATCATTGCTACCGTTCCTGAGCCCTGCGAAAATTTTATGACTGAAGAAACAGCAAAGGCCATGAGCAACAGTGTAAGCCCCAGGCCCTGGCCTGCCGAGTCTATGAATCCTTTGACCGTATCCTGGACGCCAGCGGCTCGGAGCATAGCACCGAAGGCACCGCCACCAGCCGTTATGAGAATAATAATACCGCCGCTCATAAGAGCGGTGTCCATTTTCTGTGAAAGCTCTTTGAGAGATAACCCACGACTGCGAACAAGCACAAACATTGCGATTGCCGCTGAGAGCAGCAGAGCCAGGTTGGGGTCACCCAAAACAGCCGCAATTTTAGCTATCATCGTACCCTCGACCAGGGCATCTGTTACCGTTTTCATTGAAATCAGAATCACCGGCAAAATAATGGGGGCGAATGAAGTCCAGAAACCTGGAAGCTGGTCGTCATCGAGCGGTTCCGGTTCCGCCTCGCCGGCATAAGGACGCATAGGGATATCCACAAACCGATTGACCAGCTTACAAACGAGCAGCCCAAGGACTGATGTGGGTAAGCCTACAAGAATGCCCATTCCTATCATTACTGCAAGGTCAATACCGAAGCGGTTGGCCATAAACAGAGGACCTGGCGTCGGCGGAACCAGCGTATGAGTGACTCCGGCACCTGCGACAATAGCTGTGAGGTACAAGACATAGTTCTTTTGTGTTCGCCTCCAGAGCGAGCGAGCCAGCGGGACAAGAAGGTAGAAAACGGTGTCGAAAAAAACGGGAATCGACAGTATAAATCCGCTTCCCATAAGAGCCGCTGATGCTCTTTTTTCGCCCAGCAATTTGAGAAATGACCGTACGATGCGGTCGGCTGCGCCGCTGTCCATAAGACATCTGCCGATGACAGCGGCCATCGCAATCACAACGCCGATAGCGCCGACAACCGAGCCAAACGCCTCTGCCACGCGAGAGACCTTAACTACGAAATCGCCGGGAGCCAGTAAGCTGATGATTATCGAGGCGGTTATCAATGCAACAAACGCATTGACACGCAGCACTATAATCATCGCAATAAGCAGAGTAACGCCAATAATCAATATAACTATTGGATTCATAATAAAAGACCTCCAAACATTGTCTCGATGCCGTCATTCACAGGTCTCCGGCAGAAATGCCGGACTTCTTTGCGAAAGCGAGGCATTTTTTGATGTTATCTTCCTCAAGCCTGACCAGCTCATCCAGCGGCAGATGATTAACCTTCGGCAGACGCTCCGGGGTTGCATTTGCACGGACATATCTGAGAGTGCGAGCCAGGTCGGAGCCGGGCACGTCCGCGAACGTCGCCCAGTACTTTTCCGTCAGGCAAGGAACTTTCAGCGGGTCTCGGGTCGCCATTTCCACACTGAATTGAATCTGTGGCCTTGCTTTACGAAGCACCTGAACAATTCGAGGCAGGTCAAGCAGGCCCTGCCCCAGCGGGACATCGGCGAGCAGAAAGCCATCTTCGTATTCGGCCACGGCCATATCTTTAAGATGGGTCGCAAAACACCAAGGCGCGTATGCCTCGACAACATCCATAGAGTCTTCCAATAGAGCAAAGCTATTGCCCGTATCAACGCATACGCCGACGTACTCACTGCTAATGCGCTGCAGTATGCTTAGCATATCAGGTATGCGCCAGTCTTTATGATTTTCAATTGCCAGGCGGATACCGTGCTTGGCCGCGACCGGCTCAGCCAACTGCAATGAGTTCCACGAACGCTCTGTAAAGTCCTTGTATTGTTCGGCTCTATCGAACTGTTCGTACCGCCGACCCCCGAAAAAGATACGGATTACCTTCACCCCCACCTCTTTTGCCGTGCGTACCACCTTCTCAAAACTTTCGACATCGGACCGGCTGCGAGGCAAGCCTTCTGAGCCTTCAACGAACATCTCATATTTTTCCGCATTGCTGCGAAGTTTGCGAATGTAAGCCTCATCTCTGAACCCAATGCTTATCTGGACACCGCCGGCCCCAAGCTGATGGCAGTGCTCGAGGAAGTTCAGCGGGTCTCCAAGCTGCCGGTCGGTCCTGAGCCGAATGTTGTATGAGAACGAATCAATGCCCAGCTTTGTCTTCTGGGGTATTGCAGATTCGACCGCCCATGCCGGCGCTCTCATCGTCGAACCTGCCATGCCGCTCGCAATCGAAAAAAGCACCTCTCGACGATTCATATTGCCATTATCCTGTAGAAAGCCCAATTTCGTCATACACGTTCAGGTACCACAAAAGGCTCGCGGTAGTTTCGGCGCAGGAACATATTTGCCCAGTCACTAAACTCGCCAACAAATTTTTCACTTGTTTGTTCAAAAGTCAGAGGAGGCCCTATGGTCAGGGGTTCCTTTCCAAGGTCAATTTCGTTGGCTTTTATATGAACAAGACAACTCTCAAAAGATTCCTCCAGGATACTGTTTCCTGCGATTACTTCCTTGATTTTCTCGACGGGCAGCTTTCGTCCAAGCCGATAGGATATATTGGCAATGTGACATAGTGCAGCAGAGATGTGACCTTCGAGAACATCAGCTCTGAGGTCGCTGACTTTTCTGCTGCGCATCGCCCGGATGAAATTGTCCTGATGACCGATGCCGCCATCGCCAGGGAACTGCTTGAGCCTTTTGTGGCTGCTGTCATAGGCCCAGCCGCCCCCTCTGCCGCCGCGAAAATAACCGTGCTCGCATTGGACCACCATGCCAAAGTTGGTTCCTCTATAGTGGTCATCGGCTCGCAGGTCTTTTCTCCGTCGCAGGCCGCGTACTTCATAAATAATCGGAACCGGTTCATAGTCAAAGAAAGTGATTTGAGTGTTAGGCGTTTGCCCGTCATCATCCAAGCCGATTCGTCCGCCAATGCTGATTGCTCTGGGGGCAATGCTCTGCTGACCAATCACCCAGCGGCTCTCGTCCACATTATGGGCACCGAGATTGCCGACCTCACCTGTGCCCGTATCCCAAAACCAGTGCCAATCATAGTGCAGGTTCTTCCGCATCAAAGGCACGAGCGGAGCCGGTCCCTGGAAGAGGTTATAATCCACCGATGCCGGGATGGGCTGAGGGCCATTGACCTTGCCAATACTCTCACGAAGGTTGTAGCTGATTGCCCGGACGAGTTTGATAGAGCTGAGGTTGCCATTTTTAATATATTCCACGGCTGCCTGCAGCCCTACATCGGAGCGGTCCTGGCTGCCTGTTTGCACAATCCTATTGTACTTACGAGCCGCTTCCACCATTTTTCGGCCTTCCCATATATTGTGGGAGAGCGGCTTCTCCGCATATACATCCTTCCCGGCCCGGCAAGCCCATACGGTCATCAACGCGTGCCAATGGTCAGGGGTAACGATGACAACGGCATCGATGTCCTTATCATCGAGCAACCTGCGGTAGTCAATATAGGTGGTAACTTTCTGGTTACGGTCCTTGAATTGCTTGGCCTCGAAGTCCAGAAACTCAGTGTCAACATCGCAAATTGCAACTATGCGAACGCCCGGCATTTTTCCGAATATGTCGATGTGCTCCTTGCCCTTTTTGCGAAGACCCACAATGGCCAGGCGAATGTCATTGTTTGCCCCAAGAACCTTCAATGATGCCTTGGCAGGCGGCTCTGAGGCGAATCCGACACAGGCAGCAGCCGTTAAACTCCTGATAAAGTCTCTGCGAGTGAGTCTTTTCATAGGTTTTGCCATTTACCTATCGTGTTGAAAACGTGAATACGGTCATAGTACTGTACTTTTGGCCTGGCCGCAATACAACTGATGGAAAATGCGGCTTGTTGGGCGAATCAGGAAAATGCTGAGTCTCGAGACAGAAACCATAATGCCTGTCGTAAATCTTGCCGTCTTTGCCCTTGATTTCTTTCATACCGTTTGCGGTATAGAACTGCATACCAGGTTCGGTGGTGTGCACTTCCATAACCCGTCCGCTTGTGGATTCATAAACCCGGGCGGCCAAAACAAGAGAGCCACTTGAATTTTTCAGCACGTAGTTATGGTCGTACCCGCGTGTTTGCGTAAGCCGGTCTATCCTTGCTCCAATCGTCTTTGGCTCGGTAAAGTCCAGAGGAGTATCTTTAACACTATGAACCTCCCCGGTAGGTATCAGTGCCTTATCTGAGGGCGTATAGTAATCGGCGTTGATTGTGAGCTCGTGGTTCAGAACGTTACCATTGCCAGCCCCTGCAAGATTAAAATAGCTGTGATTGGTGAGGTTGACAATCGTAGGCTTGTCCGTCGTGGCCTCGTAGCTTATCTTCAGCTCATTGCCGTTCGTCAGGGTATAGGTAACAATGCAATTGAGATTACCTGGAAAACCCTCGTCACCGTCTTTGCTGAGATACGAAAATCGTACTCCTACCTCTTCGCCGTTCTGGAAGGGGCGGCCTTTCCACAGGACTTTATCGAATCTCTTGTCTGTTCCGCCGTGGATGTGATTTTTGCCAGCATTTGCGGTCAGCTTGTATTCGGTGCCGTCGAGCGTGAACCTGGCATTTGCGATGCGATTGGCGTAGCGACCGACAGTAGCCCCAAATAGAGGATTTCTTTTGATATAGGAGTCCAGGTCATCGAATCCAAGCACCACATCGGCTAATTTGCCGTCGCGAGCCGGCACTTCCAGCGATACCAATATCGCTCCATAATCAATAACCCTCGCGCGTAGCCCTTTTACATTCGTCAGCTCGTAGATAGTTACCTTTCGGTCATCCGGCACTTGACCGAATGGCTTCTGTTCTACCCCAAAGCCGGCCTGATTGTTCTGGACCGGCTGACCAAAGGCCTTTCCACTGTTGAAACAGGCGGCTGTCAGCACTACGAAAAGACAAATCCGGTAATCCACAGGATGCCTTGCGGCATAAGTCATAGCAAAGCCCCTACAATTCTCTTAACGCAAAGTGTTTCTCTAAAAAGTTTTCCGGACAACACTTTTTAAAAATATTCACAGAACCGGCTCCTGACTTTATGCACTGAGTGACATCATCTCAGTCAATCATCATATACGGAGGTGTAATTATTAGCTCTGGAACGACTGCACGGGGCGGCAATTTGGCGACCGCCACCACACAGGCGGCAATGTCCTGGGGCTGAAGCATCTTCGCACGTTTTTCGGGCGGCGGGGGTGAGGGACGCCTGTCCACAATTGGGGTGTTTGTTTCACCCGGATAGATGTTCGTTACCTTGATACCGTTTTCACATTCCTCGAGGTTGACAAAAGTCCCAAGAGCGCTTGTGGCAAACTTCGAGACGCAATACGGCAGACCCGCCAGCAGCATCGCCCGTTTGCCCGCTATAGATACAATATTGACGATTAGCCCCGAACCTCTCTTACGCATAACCGGAAGCGCAGCGTGAATGCAGTTAAATGTTCCGGTTGTATTAACCTCCATCACGCGGTCGAAATCTTTTGGGTCGATATTGGAGAACATCCGATTCGCGACATTGATACCTGCACTATTAACGAGTATGTCAACAGGGCCAAGCTCTTCGCCAAGCCATTGAAATAGCTGCGAGACTTGCCGGCGCCGAGTGATGTCACAGGTCCGCCAGACAAACGCAGGGTCACCACCCTTAGGTTTGGCAGCGTTTATCAGGGCTTCTTCGTTGGCATCTGCGAGTGCGACTTTGCAGCCCTCTGCCAAAAAAGCCTTGGCAATTCCTAACCCAATTCCTCCTGCTCCACCCGCGACTAAGACTATCTTGCCATTCAAATCCATAACTTAATTCTCCCATTCCTGGATAACCATTTGTCACTCAGACCTTGACAAAAACCGTAGCATTCCGGTTGCGCTTCTTTTGATACATCTGTCTTTTCTACTTTGCTGATTTTATATGATATACCTGCACAGTCAAGCGTTTTGATTTGCGATTTTCTCCGATTAATGTCCCGTATGCAGGACATGCATAATCTGCTGTGCGAAGCAACGGCAGATGTATTCAACCATATACGAACATATCTTATAAGAAATTCAGAGATGTTTTGAGAAACCGGCTTGCTTTTTGTATGATATAGTGATGCAATTAGAGGAGAACTAAAACATGACCGACTTTGAGAAAGCACGGGCACTACTACACGAGTTCAAAGGTGACTCATATCTGTTCGGCCTGGATGTCCTACCAAGAGTAGGTGAAGAGGTTGCCGCCGCGGGGAAGTCCGCAGTCCCGATAGGGACACCTTTCGGCGGATGCCTTCCGGCAAAAGCAGCGCTGGTTCGCAGCACATTTAGCGGCAGCGATGATTATGTGGGGGTCATTCGCAAGTCGCTGGCCAGAGCAGGAGTCGGTCTTGTCGCAGAAATCAGAGGTGCAAGGCCTAATTGTCCGAGGGAAGACCTATTTCGAATTACTGATTGCCTGAGGGAGTCTGGGGCGGATATAGTACTCAGCTTCGGGGGCGGCAGCACAATCGACGCTACAAAGGCCGCTGAGGTCCTCCGCACCCTCGATGGCCAGATTGACGAGTATTTTGGGACGGGGCTTGTCACCAAAGCATTGCAGGAGAAGAGCAAGTCCCTGACTATGCACATGGCCATTCAGACGGTCGCCAGCTCGGCAGCCCACCTGACCAAATACTCGAATATTACGGAAGTTTCAACAGGTCAGAAGAAGCTTATTGTTGACGATGCGATTGTTCCTGCTCTTGCGGTCTTCGACTACGAGGTAACATACAGTACACCGCCGGGTCTGACCGCCGACGGAGCGCTCGACGGCATCTCGCACTCGCTGGAAGTACTTTATGGAGCTATCGGCAAGCCTTACTACGATAAGCTCGAGGAAGTCGCCGGGGTCTGTATTCGTCTGGCGGTCAGTTACCTGCCGAGGGTAATCGATAACCCGATGGACAAAGAGGCAAGAGAAGCACTCTGCTTAGCCACAGACCTGGGCGGATATTCCATTATGACAGGCGGAACCAACGGAGGGCACCTGACCAGCTTCTCCTTAGTGGACATACTGCCACACGGTCGGGCCTGCGCTATTATGAATCCGTACTACACCGTCTTTTTTGCCCCGGCCATCGAACGGCCATTGCGCATTGTCGGCAAAATTTATCAGGATACGGGGCTGACAAGGGCCGAAATTGAAGCTTTGAAAGGAAGAGACCTCGGAGTCGCAGTGGCTGAGGCTATGTTTGAGCTGGCTCAAAGGATTGGCTGTCCGACCCACCTGAGTGAAGTTGAGGGATTTGGCCAGCAGCATATTGACCGAGCGCTGGACGCAGCTAAGAATCCGCAGCTTAAGATGAAGCTCCAGAATATGCCTGTGCCGCTCAAGGCCGAGATGATAGACGACTATATGAGGCCGATATTAGAGGCGGCACGAGACGGAAACCTCGCGCTTATCAAAAATGTGAAATAGCAATCAGCAGCTATGAAAATAAAATTAGCAGCAGTCTTTGCCGGAGACTTCGCAAGGCACACCTCGCCCCGCCGCAAAGCGTCCCACGCAGTGTCCCTTCCGGGACTTTCGGGACTGCGACAGGGACGGGGTACCTACGTAAATCCGACCCCGCCCATCATCGATGGGCGTGGCCTTATGGAGGAAAAATGAATGGTTACCATTCCTGAAAGACACAGGGGGCGTCACTCGAACGAAACTTTCAGCAGAATTCAGCCGTCCAGAGTTGACAGGAATGAGCTACAGTGCTAAACTCTCCAGCGATGCAAAGAGGTCAGAAGCAAGCGCAGATTTCTGCATAATCATTAACAGAAGACAGACGACAAACATCTTACTTCTGTCATCTGATTTCCGGCTTCTGAATTGCCACTATGCCTGGGTTAGCGGCGCGTTGTGGAGAAAGATTTTGGGTGGTTTTATGGCCAAAACCGTGAATCACCGTGGATTTATAGAGAGGCCTTTAGCGGCCTCAGCCAGTGTGACATCGGCGAGAAGTCACAAGGAGCAGGCCCTTTTGGCTAAGCCGACGGAACAGGGAAACGATGAACAAGCGCCAGCCCGACAGCAGAAAGCCCATTTCGATATGCCGACGGGCAAAATCAGACATATCGAGATTAGCCGTCTGATTTGCGGCGGTAATCTAATCATCGGCAGTTCTCACGACCGTGACTTGATTTATGTTGCCTCGTTGATGAGGCACTACTTCACCGAACGGAAGATAATTGAGACATGGCAGTTATGCGAAGAATGTGGCATCAACACGATGATAGGGCCCGTCAACAGTCCCTACGCGTTCGGTGAGGACCTAACCATTCGAGTGTATAACCATTATCGTAATGACCTGGGCGGACGAATTCAGTGGATTGCCCAGACTTATCCGAAAATTTCCGACCTGACCGGCTCGATACAAACGGCAATTGACAACGGCGCCATCGGCGCCTTCGTGCATGGCGGGATAGGTGATAATTGGGTCAGGTATAACCGCGTGGATTTACTGGCCAAAGCCATTGAATTCATCAAGAAAAACGGGCTGATAGCCGGCTGTGCGTGCCATTTGCTTGAAGTACCAATGGCCCTGGAAAAGGCGGGTGTTGAGCTGGACTTCTATATGAAGGCGCTGCACAGCGATGACTATTGGTCGGCCACCCCAAAAGCTGAGCGTCCGGAGCGCGGGCTGCCACCTTATGACAATATGTGGTGTATCAAGCCTGAGGAAACAATCGAGTTCATGAGAAGCGTCAAGAAGCCCTGGATTGCCTTTAAGGTTTTGGCAGCCGGAGCCATACACCCAAAAAAGGGCTTGCGATTTGCATTTGAAAACGGAGCAGATTTTGCCAACGTGGGAATGTTCGACTTTCAGGTTCGTGAGGACGCAATTATCGCACGTGACATCATTGCTGAGATTAAGCGCAAGGGCCGCGCTCGACCATGGATGGAATGAAACAATCCGGCAAAGTCAGCCTGTATCAAAGGCCTTTCTGAGAATGCCAAGTAATCTTTGCTCAATTATTATCATGTCAATAAAACAGGAGATGCGATGAAGAACATCAAGACACGTATATACAACGGTGAAACTTTAATTGGATGCTGGTTAAATCTTGGTTCAGCTCTCACTGCGGAAATCGTAGGTATGTCGGGATTTGACTGGGTCCTCATAGACATTGAACATGGGCTGGGTTCCGAAAGAGAGGCACTGCAGCAGCTCCAGGCATTGGAGCATACGCCTGCGGCATCAATTGTCAGAGTGGAGTCCTATCAGAGACAACGTTTTCATCGGATTCTGGATTTTGGCGCAGAAGGCATCATGTGTCCCCGAATTCATACACCGGAGGAGGCCCGGCAGGCGGCAAAAGCCATGCGATATCCGCCGGAAGGGATAAGAGGTGTCGCCAGAATGGTGAGGGCAACGAATTTCGGCTCCGATTTTAGTGAATATTATGCCAATCAGGAGAAGAACCTCGTCTGCATTGTTCAAATCGAAACAGAAGAAATATTAGACAGCCTGGATTCGGTGGCGGCAATCGATGGAATCGATGTGCTGTTTGTCGGACCGATGGACCTCTCAGTTGCGTTGGGTGTCTATGGTCAGCCTGACCATCCGAGATTCATCGATGCCATCAAGGCTACCGCTAATGCGGCCATAAAAGGGGGCAAGACAGCCGGTGTCCTGCTTCAGAAGGCGGAAGAATTTAAGAAATACTATGAATTTGGATTTCGTTTTATCGCCTGCGGCTCAGATTCAAGCTTTGTGCAGGATGGAGCCTGCCAAACGGCTAAGAGATTAAATGAGCTGAAAAACTCTTGCAAAATCAAGAAAAAGAAATCATAAATACGTTTAATCTTGAAGATTAGAGAGGAAACGCACTTTGAAAATAACTCAGGTCGAGTCTTTTCTGATGTCCTATCAGATGCCTGAACCAATCAGATTAAGGTTTTGGGGAGGAGAGCGTACAATTTTGAAAAGAGATGCGATGCTGATTCGAATAACCACAGATACAGGCCTGAAGGGATATGCTCCAGGTCCCGCCCACGAGCGCGCGGACAGAGAAATAAAGCAAACGATTGGTCCTTTTTTAATCGGCAAAGACCCTCGCCGTTGGCAGAAATTCCACATTCAAGCAGACCGGGAAGTTATGAAAACCTATAAGGCCGTTGAAATTGCACTACTCGACCTTGTGGCAAGATATGAAGAATGCACATTGTCGGAGCTGCTTGGAGGCCGAAAGCGGGACAGAATCAAACTTTACGGCAGTGCAGGTATGTATATGGAGCCTGAGGAGTATGCCAGAGAAGCGAACACAATTATAGACATGGGATTTCCGGCGTATAAAATGCGAGCCGGTATGGGGCCTGAGCAGGACCTGAAGACTGTGGCTCTGATGCGGGAAGCTGTGGGACCGGAGGCCGGTCTTATGATTGATGCCCATACATGGTGGCGAATGGGGGACAAAAATTATTCCTTCGAGACTATTGTGAAATTGGCCCGTGATATGAAAGATTATCATCCTATCTGGCTGGAAGAACCTTTGCCGCCGGATGACCACGCCGCGTACCGGGAATTGCGCGCCCAGTCGGATATGAAATCCGCAGGATGCCTTCCGGCACTGGCTTGCGGCGAACACGAGCCGGATGATTCGGGCTTTCATGATTTGATTACCACTAAGGCAGTTGACTATATTCAGATGGATATCCTGTGTCAGGGAGGAATCTCAACCGCTCAGCGGATATTTGAAGGTATCCAAAAACAGGGACTGCGATTTGCGTTTCATAGTTGGGGCACGAGCCTTGAAGTTTTAACTGCTGCCCAATTAGGTGTATGTTGGCCCGAAAATGTTGTTGAATGGCTCGAATACCCCTGCTACTCGAACGAAGACCATCCGGTGATGTATCCCTTTCCGCTGGCCGATGAGATTTTATCCGAAAGGCTGGAGATTGAGAATGGGTATCTTGTTTTGCCAGATGAGCCAGAGATGGGCATTGAAATTAACGAAAATGTCATTGAAAAATATCCTTTTATTCCCGGTCCCTGGTCTGTGTTCCATTTGAATTCCCCGGCTGAGACTATTGCCGTGACAGGGGACCACAGCTTGAAGTGGGTGAACGCCGCCCTTCGGAGACGGGACGGGGTGAAAGGAAAAACACGATGATTGACCCTTTATGGCTTCTGCTGGTGGGGATGATTGTGGTTTTAGGCGGGATATTACTCCTGCGTCTGCATCCGTTCCTGGCTCTTATACTTGGAGCGTTGCTTGTCGGAAGTCTTACAAGGCCGGCGGCACTGGAGAAATTCGCATCCGATAATAAGATGACAGCAAAAGAAACCACGACCCTGCTGGAGTCTTCCGTGGGTGAACGAGTGGCTTATGGATTCGGGCGTACATGCGCGAATATTGGGATTTTAATCGCTATGGCCTCCATCATCGGGAAATTCTTACTTGAAAGCGGCGCTGCAGAGCGCATCGTTCGTTCTCTGCTAAAATGGCTGGGTGAAAAACGTGCGCCCTGTGCATTCCTGGGCAGCGGATTCCTGCTGGGAATACCGGTCTTCTTCGATACGGTTTTCTATCTGATGATACCCTTGGGCAAAGCCATGGGCATCAGGGCAGGCCGGAACTATGGTCTCTACGTGATGGCGATTGTGGCAGGAGCAACCATGACCCATTCTTTAGTACCACCGACGCCAGGCCCTTTGTTTGTTGCGGGTGAACTTTCTGTAAATATGGGACTTATGATTATAGGGGGAATCGTCGTTGGTCTGCTTACCGCAAGCGCCGGTTATCTTTATGCGCTATGGGCAAACCGAAAATGGCCGGTGCCCCTCAGAGACACAGCCGATACTTCTGCTGCCGACTTAAGAAGTATGGCAGAAAAAGATGAAGCAATCCTGCCGCCCTTTTGGCTTTCAATTCTACCCATCGGCCTGCCTGTTTTTTTGATTGCCGGAGGGACATTTTTCGATTCCTGGGCGAAGATGCAATCTCCTATAACAACGGTTCTATGGTGGCGAGACATCGCCATACTAATTAACAACATAGGCAATCCTAATGTGGCCCTCACAATATCGGCTGCAATTGCTTTATTGACTTTTGCAGGGCTACATCGAGACCAGAAGAAAAATATCACAGCGTTCCTTCAAAATGCACTTTCGAGCGGCGGTTTAATCATTCTGATAACATCTGCCGGCGGCGCCTTTGGCGGAATCCTGCAACAGACCGGCATCGGCTATCGAATCCAGGAACTGGCAAGCTCTTATCAGATAGCCACACTTCCTCTGGCATTTTGTGTGACAGCTATTGTCCGAACGGCTCAAGGTTCGGCAACGGTTGCCATGATAACTGCGGTCGGCATTCTCGGCGGTCTGGCCAACAGAGGACAGCTTGGATTCCATCCGCTCTATCTTGCACTGGTCATTGGATGTGGGTCAAAACTTATTCCCTGGATGAATGACAGCGGCTTCTGGGTGATATGCAAAATGTCCGGTATGACGGAGGGTGAAACGTTGAAAACCTGCTCGACAATGATGACACTGATGGGAATCGTTGGTTTGCTCGTGATTATGATTTTAGCACGCCTTTTCCCATTGGTTTAACAATCACGCTAAATAGAGAAATTACGGAATCGAAATGAAAATCGTTGACATGCGTGTTCATTCCATCGCCATCGCAGACCCACCTTTACGCAGCTCCTACGGCCTTCATGCGCCCTATGCCTTGCGGACGATTCTGGAGATAGAAAGTGATGACGGTATCATAGGAATCTGCGAGACATACGGCGGAGAAGCTCCTGCATGTGCACTGGAGGCAATTCGCCAGGAGGTTGTTGGCCAGAATCCTTACCGCCTGACGGGTGCGCTTTCTTCAATGGTGGAAGGCGAAGGAGGCGGAATCGAGCGCTCCCAGACCTACCTTGTACCCGGCGAGAATCCACTTGACCAAACAACCCGAACGTATGCAGCCGTCGAGGTGGCCTGCCTGGACTTGATTGGTAAATCTGTCGGCCAGCCCGTATGCGACCTTATCGGCGGTCGGGTGCGGGACCGAGTCGCCTTCTCTGCCTATCCATTTTTCAAACACGCCGGCGGCGGTGGAGAAGGTGACGACCAGCGCGAGGACGAATATGGCGAAGTAATGAATCCGGAAACGCTTGTCCGTGAAGTTAAACAAATGCTCGCTAAATACGGGTTTAGCTCCGTTAAGCTTAAAGGCGGCGTACTGGAGCCCGATATAGAGATTGAAACCGTAAAGCTCCTCCACCAGGAGCTTGGGCCTGAAATATCTCTGCGTATCGACCCGAACTCGGCCTGGACGGTCAACACTTCAGTACGCGTAGGTAAAGCATTGGCCGAAGAACTATCGGGGAGCGGATATCTGGAAGACCCTACCGCAGGTCTTGAGAACATGGCGGAAGTCAGAAAACGGCTCGTGGCAGAGGGCATTATGACACCTTTGGCAACCAATGTGGCAGTGACATCTTTCGCAGACATCCCCCGAGCCCTGGAGCTGGACGCCGTACAAATCATTCTTTCGGACCATCACTATTGGGGAGGAATGCGAGCGGTCCAGCGTCTGGCCAGTCTATGTAAGGTATTCGGCATCGGATTGTCGATGCACTCCAACAGTCATTTAGGTGTGTCTTTGATGGCTATGGCGCACGTAGCGGCGGCGACTCCACATCTGGCCTATGCCTGTGATACCCATTATCCATGGCAATCGGAACAGGACGAAGTGGTCGCAGGAGGCCGTGTACCGATTGTCAACGGATGTGTGATAATTCCTGATAAACCAGGATTAGGAGTAGAGCTGGACTACGACCGGCTGGCAAGAGGACGAGAACGTTACGAGAAGTGCCCGTATCGTAAAAGAGATGACGAAGCTGAAATGCGCAAGCATATAGACCCACATTGGAAACGGATACTGCCAAGATGGTAATCAACAGAGACAGCAATTTAATTCGTTATATAGGTCCCTCATACCTTCAAAAAATGACAGAAAAAAACATCTGATTTAGAGGCCCGTTATACTACAGAGAACTCAGATGTCGTTCTCTTGCAACAAAAGATATACAGGTCAAAATATTTTAAAGATTATGGATTGGGTTTATTTTTTTGGGGGATTAACCATATCTCCGCCACCTGGGCGCCTCTTTCGCCCTCTCCGCAGGTCCATGTCAGTTTTAATTTGCCATCCGCGGTCGCCTCTTTTGGAATAGGGAATTCAATAATAGGTATCTTTCCGGTCTTTATAAATTGGTGGATTTGAAATTTATCATCGGCTGTTAACCGAATGTTCGCCTGGAACCGTCCGGTGTACGCCACTTTCAAAATATAACTTGAGTGTGGGTCCAAATTTTCATAGACCAAATTTAAAGGCGTTTCATACAGGGTGGTTATTTGATTCATCCAAGCCAACGGTATAGCACTTCCATCGAAGCCTTTGGCTTGCACCGTATGAACCCATTCCTGGCCTTGTAGTCCCGCACCAAAACCTACTTGAGGGGACCGTAAGCCGCCCGGGTCCTCTTCCCACGCTGGATAATTGGCAAGCCGTGGAGTGTCTATAGTCTGTCCCAAATTATCATAAAAACCACCCGGCCCCGGATTGTCCCAATCAAGCAGTTCATTTAGGGCCGTCAGCCTTGCCTGTTCGTCTTTTATCCGCCGGAACTTTTCGAATTGTGATAAAAGCCAGATAGCATTATTTAATGGGGCATCAATATAATCCATAAAATCACCCCGGCCCGGCTTCGCTTGATGTTTTTCTACTGAGGTTTGTGACCCTATTGCTTCAAATAAATAATCGGCAATTTCCCAGCAACGTTTTTTATAATCTTGAGCAACCGGTTTCTCCCACATTTGGTTCAAAATGGATTCAGCCTGTTCCAATTTTCCCTGAATAGTAATGATAGTTGCATTTCGTAAAACTTCTCTGGCTTCCGATTCCAACGCTGTTTCATAAATCAGCCGCTCTCGAACATACGCATCGTAGTAAGCGCGCAGCAGACCCATCTGGAAACGGTAATTTTTTAGAACCTCAGGCGGGACCTGGTTTTCCATATTTTTCCACTGCTTCAATGTTACCTCAACAGACTTGTTAGCAATCAGAGGTCCCTGCCAATTTCTTTCCAGCGCTAATATTCCCTGGGCAATATCTTCAGAAAAATCGGGGTGAATAAACAACCGGCTATATTCCCTCAAAGTTTCGATAACCGGAGTCTGGGGGTTCCAGTCCTGGTCGCTCCAGATGAATTTATTCACATCATCGTTAATCCCTTCGGAATAGCTTATACTTCCGCCGGCAAAATCATCCAGGACATTATGAATGACTTTTTCTGCGACCGGACGCGGATTGTAACATTCCCGTCCGAGGGTCATTGCAAAAGCCAAATCCCAGTCTTTCACCGGATACTGGCAACTTATGCTGTGAGTGATATCCGGATAACGACGGATGGGAATCTCGGGATTTATGATTTCCCGAATTTCAGGTAAAGGGGTTTTAACCCAGGGTCCAAATACCACCCCACCAAACCAGGGGTATTCAATATTGACATTTTTGTAAAAAGCATCCAGCCAATTTTTAGTTGGACGAAACGCTTGAGGAGACACCCAGATTTTCGCCTTGGGATGATATTTGTTAAGGACTTCGGCCACTTTTTTCAGCCATTCGAACAGAATATCGGGATGTAAGTTCCCCGGGTCACCGCCGGGAACAAAAACAACGTCAATGCGTTTCAATCTTTGAAAAATATCCTCTCTCTCCTGTAATTCTTTGCGAATGGAATCCGGGTGCGTATAATCTTCTCCAACATTGGGATACCAGACCCAGACATCCATTCCATAGGAATCGATGATTTCCGCCTGTTTGACCATCATTTCTATGGGGGGCAGTTTCATGTGGGGACTTGTCAGAGTATCGTCGCTTCTTGGCGGTATAATTTCGATGCTGTTGGCACCGAAAATGGCCAATTCTCGAATGTACTGGTCAAACTGTGCCGGGGTCCAGGCATCATAAGCGTTTGTCTTGGGCCGGTATCCAAGCTGGTGCCCGCGAATATGGTATCGAGGGGAAGTGGCGATGTGCAAATTTTTCGGGGCTAAAATCGAACCAGGTTTCATATATAAGCTGCGGAGCAATTTCCCTATACCATAAAAGACGCCTCGTGAATCATTGCCCACTATTAATATTACATTTTCCTTAATTAAAAGCCGAAATCCTTCTTTGTTAAGAGTTTGGCCTTTTGAAAAAATATCTGAATAAGGAGCTGCGAAATCCTTTACTTGCTCTGTTTGTCCAATAGCGATGACCGGCTGTTGATTCTCTGGCCACTTTGTTAAAGTTTTCAATTGAATACCTGTTCTTCTCTGTATCTCCTCCCTCAGCACCGTTATTGCTTTCTGCTCTAATTTTTCCAATTTTTGCGGCGTAACAATGACGCTGTTAGTGAAATCAAGATTTGTATTCAAAGCCAGCAGATTCAAAGGGGATATGAGAATTAAACTTAATAGCCCAAGGATATGAGAACTTCTGAACAGCATAAGAGACCTCTCCAATCTTTCTACAATGCAAGTACTAAAACACTATCTCAAAACCGTCACCCTGAGCGAAACGAAGGGTCTGGCCAGCAGAAATAAGAGATTCTTCGCTGCGCTCAGAATGACAAATTGTGTTTTGAGACAGTTTCTAAAGTAACACTCATTTTCAAATGTAACATCTTTCTACATAATTTTGGCTTTAACAGCCGTCGGCCTCTGGACCTTTTCTTATTCATTACCGAGGCTTTTTAAAAGATATGTTATTAAATTGTTATATCCTTTTCTTCTCTTATTGTACTATCTTCCTCCCCCAAAGCGCGACGAATTGTCGTAATATCCCCTTTCAATCTTTGCTGGAACAGGGCGATATCTGAGCTGTGTATTATGATGTTTGCACCGGCTTTAGCCCATTTAATTTGTAATTCCGCCCCTTCAGAGAAATGGATACCCACACTTAAGCCTTTTTCCCTAACCTTAGAAATAATCTTACTCACGACATCCTCGAATCGGGGATTATGATATTGGCCAGGCAATCCAAGACTTATAGAGAGGTCGTGCGGGCCTATTATAACCCCATCAAGGCCGGGTTCGGCCAATATTCGCTCTAATCTTTCCAAGGCCGGGACACTCTCCACATTGATGATTAAAAAGTTGTCTTTATTCCAGTCCTTCAGATAATTTTTGAGTTTGGATTCAAGAGAATCTTGATTCTGTAATGCCTCCTTCAATCGCTCCCCTTTCAATGGACGCAGTTTTACAGCACCAACCAGCTCTCTTACCTGCTCTGGAGATTCAATATAAGGAGCAAGAATTCCTGATGCTCCCCCATCAAGAACTTTACAGGCCTCACTCGGGTCAGGAAAAGGAATACGGACGAGGGGAGGCAATCCATACCCCTTGTAAACCAGGCACATCTGGGCAAGAGTGGTTCTATCAATGGGAATATGTTCCGTGTCTATAAATACAAAATCCACGCCTGTTCTCTTTACCGCCAACGGCCATAGAGGAGAAGGGGAAAGAATCGCAGTTCCATAAAGGCGTTTACCTTCTCTAAGACGGTTTAGGAATTCTTTGCCATCCATATACTGAACCTAATCTTACATATCAAGAGGATAAATTCTAATAATAAGGATTATGGACATAATCAAGCTAATGATATTCTTCTTGTGAATATCTATAATCTTCCCTTTCTTACGGATTTAATTTTCGAGCACCGAGCTGAGAGATGCGGTCTTCCATAATTTGTCGGAATCAGCCGTGTAAATATCTGCGCTGATTTCTGTGTCCGATACGTTAATGACGGCATATCCCGGAAAATCCGCATATTCAAAATAAGCTATGTACGGTTTCTCATCTTCAAGCACCTTCTGCCGTTCATCCTTTGTATCAGGTTGAAATTCGGGTTCGAGCTCGACAAGTGCGCTGCTATAATTCTTAACACCTTCAAGATGATTTTGCATTAATATTTTCGGCGAACTGATAACACTGTTCATACTGAACTGCACAAAAGTGCCTTTCGACGTTCTTCTTGCCAGAACAACGTACTTGTGCAGGTGGGCGGTCAGCAGCACCACTTTATTTGCACCCAGTATATTTAAGAATCTTTCGCGAACGTCTTTCTCCTTCGCTCTTGAAAAAAGATGCCACGTGGACCTTGCATTATAAGGAACCGCAGGAGGATGCACTACAACAAACACATGGCGATGTTTGTTCCGGCTTAAAGTTTTCTCCAGCCAATCAAGGTTATTATTGTGATATGCGTCGAAGAATACGAATAAATCCGGCCCTTTCATAAAATAGAAAGATGCAGAATCTATCTGCTTTTTACATTCATTTGATAACCATGGCAACATAACACTGTCAAAGGCTTCCTTCGCCCCGGGGCCGGTGATGTCGTGATTGCCCTTGATAGAAATGAATGTAGCCTCAGGTATATACTTACGGATACACTCTTTGGCATCTTTGAATTGAGTCTCTTGAAGCTCACGATTACCGCACAATCCCTCGGTAAGGTCCCCACCCTGGATAATCATCTTTATTCGGCCGTTGCTGGATTCTATAGAAGTCTGAATTCGCCTTAGAAGACTGGGGGTATATTCTTCCGTAATCCTTACATAATCTTCTATCTGCCTGATGTCATTTGGTTTATTGGCTCGCACCCACTCGAAATCATGATGACTTCTTTTGTCGAAATGTATGTCACCCAGATACACAAATGAATACGAAGGACCATTTTCATTGCCCTGTGCGTTTACCGGCCAAAGGGCAAATATGATAGTTTGCACGCATAGTATAACTCTAATCACAATAGTTCTTCTGCTGAAGGACTGCATTCTGACCTCCCTAAAATGATAATTCTGATTTTATCACTGTGATATAAATATATTGTCGTTATCTCAAGTCAACAAGAATATTAATTTTCTTGGTATTAAACTCTTTGAATGTTGCTCTTTCTACTATTGATATTTGCCGAACTGCATTGCCAAGACTGCCAGTCTTTTGAGCCTTTCGGGCTTGACGCGGGGAGCTACACTACAGGCTGAAGAAAGTATATATCCGCTGCCTGGTTTGCCGATTCTGATTCTTTCCTTCACAGCCTGTTCAAAGGTTCGGTCGTCAGCGTTGAGCATCTCATTGACGGCATCCAGGTTCCCCTTAAAGAAGAATCGTCTGCCATACTTTAATTTTGCATCTTCTAAACATACAGTGCCGAGCGGCGGAGGGTCTAATGTGTCAATTCCGTCAACAGAGGTTTGACTCATAAGGTCTAAACGGTCGCCGATTGCACCACAGGTGTGGACATAGGACTTTGAACCAAATCCGCGTATCGCCCGAAAAACACGGTCTTCATAAGGGGCTACAAAATCTCTATACATTTTACGGCTGATAAAGCCTGCACCGGCAAAAGCCGAACTTACAAGAACAGCATCAGGTTGACACGCGGCGTATAATTCAACCTGTGCAAGTACAATTCGTGTAAAGACAGCGAGCACCTTATGGCACTTCGAGGGGTCATCAATTAGAGCAAGAAGGGCCTGTTCATATCCAAACAACTCCATAAGATGAGTAAAAGGTGAGAATACTTCTACGTGTATTGAGACATCAGGCGCAAGCTGCTGAACTTTCTGCAGCGTGCTTGTGAACCATCCGGGATAAGCTGTTGGTTGGGAAAGGTCGGCCTGTGGGGCAATGTCCCAGAGTTCAGGTGCGTGCCAGGTGTTCCACACATAGCCTGGCAACCTGTACGTAGCGGGGTCATTTATGTCAGCCGTGCTATAGTTCGCCCGCTTTAGAGGCATTTGTCCCGGCTGATACGTCTGCGGATTATCATCCGGAGGAAAAACAGTTTCTAATCCTGATTTCCAATAAAGGTGCTCATTATTGTCAATCTTGCTATATGACTTAAGATTTTTTTCCCAGTCAGGCGGTCTGCCGGGGATGTTCACCAAAATACCGTCGAAGTTATATTTTTGCTGTAATTCAACCAAAACCTTAGCAAAAGTCTCACTGTTGAACCAAATCTCCGAAGGTCTGTCATTGCAGTTTAAGAAGTAGTGCCCGAGAGCAAGCTGGCACATTACCGGAATCCGGTCCGGCTTCTTATGGTCCATCGCAGCGGCTATGCGCTGTTTTGAATTCATATTTTTGTCTTATCCAAGATGAGAGGTTTTTCGTGAAGTTAGTTTATAGAACTTATTAGGTTCTGATTTTATCTTCAAGAATCTATTTCGGAATAAAGGCCAAAGAGGTCTGCAAAGGAAAACCGCAAGTACAACCAGAGCTGCTTTCAGGGATAAGGACAAGTCCGGCGGCGGGAATGATGTTAATCCAGCAGCCCGGCCTTGTAACTTTGTTTAGGCGGCGTGGTCCTCCGTTGGGTCCCAGGTCATACATCCAGGGGTTGCCGCCTCGCCAGAATAAGCACTGGGCTGAAGCCGAGATTTCGCCGCAGCCGTGTCCTTGACGGTCGAATTTCCAGCCTTCGATTTTTTCACCGGTCTCCAGGTTGTACTTGTAAGGCCAGGCGTAAATTGTTTCATCAATAATCGTTGGATGACGGTTGTATTCACCGTGCCCACCATCTATAGGAAGGTCAGTCTTATGGTCTGCCTGCCAGCGGACCTTGCCGGAGCGTGCATCAAAAGCGTCATAATAATAATGAATTGAATCTTCGATAAGCCGGGAGCCGCTTAAAAGAAGTATATCCTTGGCGTAGTTCATATACACGGGCTCTTCAAAATTACTGACATCGATTTTCTCCCTGAAGACGATTTGTCCGGTTCGGGCATCAAGAGCAACCAGGTGTTGGTCGCCTCCATCAAATAATGTTTTCACTGGCATACGCCCAAGTTTATCAGCCAAGGCTTTGGGACTATTAGTCTCGATGAAGTATATTCGTCCATCACCTAAGGTGATAGTAGTGTTCAATATCAGCCCTTCCTTATATTTCCAAAGCTCTCGGCTACTTTTCTTTTCCAGAGCGAACAGATAATCACTTACAACCAACTTCATATTTCTGTTCCAGAGCGCAGTATCTGCCTCATAGCTTGTCTCGGTGTAGGAGGCCCCTTTTCTTCGACCGCTTCCAAAAATGATGTTGCCAGAGTATGCAACGTAGCCCCACTCGCGAGGCTCGGCACTGATTAGCTGCGGCATTTCATACGTAATACGGCGATGACCTGTGCTGACATCGAAGGCGTAGCATTTGTCTTGTGCGGCTACATAAAGAAATTGGTCGTCCACTGCCATACTGCCGCAATCCAGAAAAGCTCCGAGCCGACGTGAATTGGGAACCTCGATTTTCCACTCGATTGTTCCGTTATAAGCATCTATAGCAAAAACGACACAATCACCGGGAACAAAAAGACGCCCATTCTTAACAAGGGGCGGCACATTGCGGTGGTGACGGTCAATCATATATCTTGGCCCGGGCCGGCCGAACCACTGAACCGCCATATCCCCCTTGATGATAGTGTCTCCGCTGCAAGCGGTATTGCCCGGCTCTGCGTAAATGTGTGTCCACTCGCCTGCGCCTTCTAATTCTTTGCGTTTGGTCCAGGCTAAGACAATTTCGCCTGTCTGGTATAGCTTCCAGTCTTCGAGAAACGGCCGTTCCCATTTTTTCAACTCTTTACGGTTGAGTTTACCGGCCGGCAGGACAAAAGCAATAATTCCACCATAAGGCCTGAGCATTCTTAAAACCTCATCCGCTGAGGAAGGGAGTTTGCCCGTGCAAAGCGCCTGGTCTGAAACGACCAGATTCGCGAAGTATTTTGTGTAAGGGAGTGTTGCAGAATCTGTATGATGAACAGCAACTCTGCCATAGAGACCAGCTTTGTCGATGGCGTTTCGCGCGGCGGTTACCCGGCCAGAGTCTTTTTCGACGCCTACTATCTTCAGGTCAGTCTTTCGGGCAAGCTCGTATGCCAATCTTCCCCCGCCACAATCAAACACGAGGCAGTATCCTTTAGCGACTCCAGTTTGTTCAGATATAAGCACTGCCGCCTCGGCGTATAGTTTCGTCAGATAATCATTCGAATAAGGATTAGCTTCTTTTTTAGCTGTTATAACTTTCGTACTACCCTTTACATTGTTTCTAAAACAGTGTATTTGGCCCTTGTCCGTACTGACATAAAGACCACCATTAGCTACGCTCAAGCCTAACGCTTTGCCCCCAACAGAAGCGTTCCAAATGGCCTTACCGCTATCTGCCTTAAAGGCAGCTATCTTGTTCTCTCCCCCAAGAAAAAGAACATCGCCAGCCATAATCATCGAATGCGGGTATTCACACTCAACCGTCCACAGGTAACAGTCCTTCATTTTTTTAGATAGCTCGCTGATTTGCATCGTGATACTGCGCAACTCGATGCCCAACTGTTCCGCTTCGGCTGTATTCTTATCCACCTTCTTGAGCTGTTCTTCGAGCTTTTTATACTGGTCGGTCAATTGATTTCGTTTCTTCGACAATTCGAGATACAGAGCCCGATTAAAGGCCGAGAGCTCCTTTTCGGACAGGATGTATGCTGTTGGGCCGTTCACCAACATACTTAAACCATCGAACGTTGCGATTTTGTACTGCGTGTCAACCTCGGCGGCATTAAGCTCTTTTGGGCCGCGGCCGGGGCCGGTTACGAGAACATTTTCCGCCAGCAGCGCGAAGGTTCCGCCTGCACTGGGTAACTGTCCCAGTAAACTACCATCTGCGCGTGCGAAAATCGCCGGGTTTGTTCGTCCTGTCGGGACATATAGCTGTTCCTTTGAGGCTAACATATAACCCTGCGGTGAAACATCCACCTGTTGCTTCCATTTTACCGACCCATTCTCGGCACTAAGCTCGAATAAGAACGTTCCTTGATTAGGGAACAAGCCGGCGGCACTATATAGATTTCCTTCATCTATCAATATGCCTGTTCGTACTGGCCAGGTCGATATTATTCGCTCATTGCCCGGAATCATACGCTCGGAGTCAACTGCCCTATACTTCCATATTAGCGAGCCGTTATCGCGTGAGAGGCAATAGACATATCCATCGTCAGAACCGACGTACACTCTATTGCCCGAGATAGAAGGGGCCAGCCTGACAGGGGCTTCTGCGAAAAACGTCCAGCGTATTTGCCCGGTCTGGGCGTTCAGCGCATAGACCTTATCGTCTGCCGATGAGGCAAAGAATACCATATCGCCGGCCCCAACGACGTGGAATGCCCGGTCATAAGTTACTGTGGCCCTGAGGTTGTAGTGGCGATGCCAGAAATCCTGCTTTGCCGGCAGCGGCCATGCAGGCTGTGGCCGATGTGCCGCCTTGAACACCCAGGATTCGCTCAAGGGCAGCTCCAGTTGCTCAAAAGTAACACCACTTCTGTGGTTGTCGTGCATAAATGTAGGCCAATCCTCAGCCTGGGTGACGCCGGGATTAACAAGAATCACAAAGTAAAGGGCAAATAAAGAAACATACTTGTACATCTTGTACTCCTAATTGTAAGACACTCGAAAAATGCAGAACGGCTCAATTTTCTACGTAGGATAACAAAACAAAACTGAAAATGCCAGTATTTTACTCGATGGTGGGATTGCGGAAAAAGCGTTATATGCAGAAAAATCGTTACATACAAAAAAAGCGTTACATTTCGCATCAGCAGTGGCACTTAACCATAGTCTTTACTGATTAGTTTTCCAAGGAGGGAAGTGGTATAGTGTATTGAACATACACTATCACTTAAGCTCCTGCTTTGTTCTGCCCCCCTCTCCTTTAAAGCAGGGGCTTTTTTCTTTCCAGCTTTTCTTTTCGCCATTTACCCCGCCCATCGTCCGCAGTCCCGAAAGTCCCGGAAGTCCCGGAAGGGACACTACGTGGGACACTGCGTGGTCCTTGGGACTCCTTACGGAGGACACCTTGCGGCGGATGCCCTGCGGTATAATCAATTATGGTTTTAGTGCTTTGTCGTGCGTGATTTGAGGGCTGTCATTCCACACCCATTCGGCTTCCCCTTTGACTCCGCTCAGGGCTACGGCTAATTCAGGACAGGCTTTGATGCGGAATCCAGTCCGGCAATTCTGCCGGATCCAATAAATCCGGATTCCTGCTCCCTCGACCTTGTTCAAGACAGGTTTCGCGGGAATGACCCGGCAGAATTGCCGGGAGACTTGGCATCCGGCAGAATTGCCGGACGGCTAAACACGGAGAAAGAGGGGGCGGGATTCATCCGGCAGAATTGCCGGAACACTCATCATACTAAAAAAGCTGCTTATTCGAAGCAATCCTCGCCAGGTTCGGATAAGCCTTCAAAAGCCCTTCGGGAACAGGTTGTTTTTGGGCGGTGATTAAGGCCTTTAACTCAAGTGCATTGGCAAGCTCAGCACCTCGATAATGATTATTGGTAATGACAGTGAGTGTTTTAAATGCTTTGGCTAATTCATCTATCCGCAATTTTATCTGGGCCAACTCCTTTTCGTTGTAGTAGTAATTGTAGGTTTCATCTCTGCCAGCCTTGCTGAACCATTTTTCTGCGTTCCTGCCGTGCATTCTGAAATAACCATTCTCTCCTATGGTGCATTGCTGCATATCAAACGAGTTCCAGGTGGTCGGATAATCAAGGTTGCAGACCGAAACACCAAGGCCTTCTAAAAATTCCAGAGCATCCGGCATTTGCCAGGACTTGTGCCTTACCTCCACTGCTAAGCTAAACACATCAGAAAAACTTCTTACTATCTTCGTTAAATGCTGTCGATTCCGACTGGTGTCATCAAAGTCATATCTGAATTGAATCAGCAAATGCCTGAGCTTACCTGCTTCGAGGAAAGGCTCAAAGCCTTTATGAAAATATTTTACAATTTCTGCATCGATTTTGCCTTCATGAGTGAAACTTCGGTGCAGCTTGGCGGTGAAGAAAAAATCCGGGCGTTTAGCGGTTTTCTCCAGCCATAGTTTTGTGGTCTTTTCAAACGGCGGTCGGTAAAAAGTGCCGTTAATCTCCAAACAGTCCACGAACCTGCTTATATACTCAAGCTGGTCAATCTTTGAGCTTGTATATACAATTCCCTTCCAATCCGGATACGACCAGCCTGCTATGCCTATGTAAATCTGGCCTGACATTGTTGCTCCTATTCACAGCACTCTGAAACAGCCTGTTACCTTACCAATTATACGAACATTCTTATCGCCCCGTCTTATGTATTTAGTTTTATTATTTGACCATATAGTGAACTTTCGCACTTTTCATAATTGATTACGCTGCGGCAGACAGTGCTGCGATTAGAAATTCGGTAATTTTGTTATGTACGGAAGATTTCTCGAACATAGATTTAATTCTTTGCCTCCAAAGTCC
>Ga0315314_1000644_pt1 | contig 36322 bp, 38 predicted proteins | sample TDP9_MG_FD_203631 | JGI IMG/M metagenome (GOLD analysis project Ga0315314, IMG submission 203631) | Freshwater sediment microbial communities from Lake Towuti, South Sulawesi, Indonesia - TDP9 | ecosystem: Environmental > Aquatic > Freshwater > Lake > Sediment | place: Indonesia: South Sulawesi... | reverse complement strand
CTCCTAGTTATGCCGTTAACATTGATTGATCCCCTCTACACTACGGGCTTCGCAGGTACCATCATCAACTCATTCGTAACTGGTGGAATCTGTGTAGTCCTTTATAGGTTGATAGGCGAGAAAAAGCTCGGAATCTTAGCCTCAGCTTTGTTCATGTGCAACGCCTTCACCTTAACCTACGGAGCGACGCCCATGATGGAGCAGACAGCCATATTCTTCACAGTGCTGGCTGCATACTACTTCAAGCGTTATTGGGAAAAGGATGACACGGTAGAGTTTATGAAGTGTTCCTTGGCCCTCATCCTCGGTACTTTGACGAGGTACGAGGCTTGGGCAGTAGCGTTTCTAGTCATATTCTTCTTTACGTCAAGAGAATTGAAAAACGGGCAGAGTTATAGAGTTGCCTACGCTCACCTACCTCTTTGGGGGATCGTTTCATGGCTATTTTGGAATTTAGCCATTTTCAGAGACCCCTTAATGTTTATTCGCCAACCGGGCTCCGTCACTTTTGGGGATGCTTCCTTCTGGTTAGTGACAAATTACGTTTTTCAAGGAGTATTCGCAATATCAGGCGCGTTGGCGTTACTTGCGATACTATCTATAGTCCTGCTTTATAGAAAATCATCTCAACTGGCACCGGCCATACTCCTAATATCACCGATAATCCTCCACTGGTCGTTCATGCGCTCTTGGTCTTGGATAAGGCTCTTCTACATGGGCCTCCCAGGATTGGTTGCCCTTCCCCTTCTTCTCGCAAACAATTTTAAAAAACCATTAAAGGTGATGATGATCACCGTCGTGTTTATCTCTTATTCTATAGTCTATCCATTTCAAATGTCGGTTGTAACGACCGGGTCAGCATCGAGCATCCTATCAGATATAAGATTTTCAGACGTTTCCACTCGGAAGGGCGAGGTCATGGCAATAAAGCAGGTGACCGGAAACCAGCTAACTCTTTTAACGGCGCATTTTAGAGCTTTCTCCTCCTTTTTCTCTGTACTTACAAACACCTCGCCAAGTCGGATATTCGATGAGTATGATTACCCATTCTATCTTGAAGTGATGGAAAAGCCGTGGAAGCACTGCACTTTCGTTGTAATCGAGAAAACTTCACCGGATAACCCTGAGTTGAAATCCATAAATGACTACTATGAAGAGAAATACTTCATTTACCGCTACTACAACGACAGTGAATGGAGATCAACATTCCTACAACACTATGAACTCGTTCTAGAGACTGAACGTTGTCTTGTATTCAGGCTCGTGGAAAAACTCACTGAACCTCGAATGGATCAGCCACGTTTTTAGGAGGCTGGGATAGCATGGGCGGTAAAAATAGGACACCACCGGTTTTTAAGTGGGAAGAAGCGATACCGCGGTTCACGAATTGCAAAAAAAGCTTCACAAAATCAAAGCTTTTCCAAGCAGTATACTTAGCGCTCGTAAAACGCGTATTTGCTCATTATTTAATGAACCGAAACTGCACCATTTTAAAGACGGATCTTTGGAACGAGGGAGTCGAGTACGATAGAGACTTATTCACCGATGTTTCAAAAATCCATGTAAAGAAGAAGCTTTTAGCAGTGGACATCTCTCCGAAGATTTGCAATCTCGGAAAAAAGCGGCTAAACGATAAAACCGAGGTCGTTTGCTCCAGTGTCATGAACCTTCCCTTCAAAAATAAGTCCTTCGACTTTATACTTGACATATCGACGATAGATCATCTTCCTACGGAACAAACGAGGTTAGTAATTGAGAAGTATCGTTCCATTCTTAAGGACGATGGGATACTGTTGGTTGTCTTTGATTCAGGACTCAATTTTGCCACGGAGATGTATCATAGAGTTTACTTGCGGAAGATATACCCTGAATGGACTCTAGTCCCATTAAAAATGAGAGGTTTGCTTCAAATTCTGGGTTTTAAGATACTGGAGGAGTATGGATGTTATTTCATAGGGTTAATAGGAGGAACGCACCGCAGACTTCCAATCCTCGAGAGACTTCTAAAAACCAGAGTCAACGTTGTCTGGAGTCTCTTACAGAAAGTAGAACTATCGAGATGGTCAAAATATCTTTGTTTCCTTGCGCCCCAGTATGCCATCATTGCTAAAAGAATGGACACGAAAAGTGAACTAGCCTCAGCTTTCGCTACGCTCCCGGCGAAAGCATGTTAGGTTTTGGAGAGAGATTTGGAATTACGCCAAGCACTTCTACAAGCTTACGAAGAATGCTTGACAACACTTAAGTGTCACTGAGTTCTGCCATGGCTACTAACTGGAGATTCAACGGCCGAAGCCGTTGGATGAATGGCGACTTTTCTTTAAAAGCTTAAGGCCATTGAACACAATCAGTAAGAGGGCCGCATCCATGATGGGCAGGACGAGATGGTATTGAAACATGTAGGGAAATATTAGCTGAGGCATGGTAAGAACCATCTCTCTAAATAATCGGTCGAATGTGTAGTTAAAAGAACCTAAAAACGCGGTCACAACCACGAACGTTAGATCTGAAAATAGCCACTTTTTTCGGGTGATCACCCTTTACCGCTTGCTTTCGCCTCCCCAGCACTGTGGCTTAGACAGCACGTCAGGGTTCTTCAGGAGGAGCACGTCAGGCGTCAAGCGCCCAGCCCGTCTTCTAAAGGAGACGTTGAGGATGACGAGAACGTGCGAAGCCAGTTTGACGTTTCCACTTCCTATCTTTGAGGCGGATAAGGATAGGAACTTTTTTAAAAGGGGGGCGGGCAGTTCACTCGGGTTAAGGGATAGGCAAACCGTCGCATACCTTTCCTCTGGTGAAGGGCTAGGGCCTCTATCTAGGTTTCTCGTCTCTGTTTGTGGTTTAACCATGGGATCACAGCACGAAACGGATAGATTGTAGCAAGTCTTACGATATAAGTTATCGATGTGGAATAAAAAGTTTGTTTATCAAACCTCAACAAAAGGAGACCTCAAGAACCCCTTCATTTTGGTGCAGGTTTTAGCGATGTTTTCCTCTATGAACAACAAGCTATAGACATCTTTTACTTTACACAGCCCTTTACGGCATCTTAAGAACACTCATAGTTTGCGCGGTTTAAGACACAGTTAATGATTCGCTTGTTTCAACGTTGCTTGTTGAGTCGTAGATCCATCCTTCTTTGACGACATCTGTAACTGTGGAAGTGTAGAGTCCAACAAGTTTTGATTTCAAATCAAACGTTACTGTCCCGTCAGGGCCTGTTTTTTTGCTGAAGCTTTGAACAGAGCCGTTTGGTAAAGTGATGTTTAAGTACACGGTGGCGTCTGAAACTGCTTGACCGTTTCCATCCAAGATTGGAATCTTTGTGTATACTGTGTACTGTTGTCCTTGTTTTTCATACCACATGGAAATGTCGCCCACATGCATAGTTTCTGCTGGTGGAGTTACGGTTGAATTGGCAATTACTTTTATGCCTCGGGTGTCACGGGCTGTAACTGACACGAGGGATGGCTGGTCTTCGATGCTACATTGTATTTCATGGATGAAGGAATCGTACGTCTCACTGTAGTAATGGATTAATGTAAAATCCTTAAGTTCATCATCAACCAGAATGGAAAAGTTACCCTTTTCTAGGTCGGTTACGGGTGTTGAGCCTTCCTTATCAATGGCTAAGGGGATGGTTAATACTTTTTCCTCCTCATCCCAAGAGATGCCCAAAATTTTCATTCCAAGAAATGCAGGTGCAGTAAACTTGTATCCCCTAAGTCCTACAGAGGTGATATCAATGGTAATTGTGGCGTTTGCTGCTGAGAATGACTCGTTTTTATACCAGTCATCATCATCGGAGAGTTCGTTACCATCATATGATACGATGACTCCAAAGCCAGCGTAAGCCTTTTTCGCGTCATTTATCCACCGATCAAGATTGTCCCTTAAAATCGTATCGTCGATACAATTGTTCAACGTGTAGTTGGCTAAACTCATCTCGACCACGCGGCGTGAGCCTAGTTCCACATTGTCGATTATGGCTAGATATTCCTCCCATCTTTCGTGTCTATAGTAGGTCACAGCGCTATACATTATTGTGCTTACAGAGACCATTATGATGGCTACCAACAAGGCTGCTATGATAATGAACTGTCCTCCTCCCTGCTTCACGATTCTCATCTTTTCATCCCCTCACAAGTTGCAAAATCAAGATCCTTGGGTCGTAGGTTGCCTGGTAGCCAGGGATAATATACGTCACTGAAGCCACTGAACTTGAGGTAGTGAATACTTCAGGATCCCCATAATAGATCGGCATATTGTTGACTACACTGCCATCTAGGTCATAAACCGTTAGACTAAAGTACACGTCTGGTGGTAGGCAGACCATTAAAGCGGCGGTGAGGTTTCCCCATTCTTCGTTGTAAACGAAACGGGCTAGAAGCCTTTGTTCATCCAAATCGTGCAGAACGTTGTGTCCTACTTTTTCCAATTCACCGGTTTCATACGTGAGGCTTGAAGGGGTCACGGCAAACGTGTTAATGAAGGTTGTAGCAAACAAAATAACAAAGGAGGCCAGTATTGCCTCGATGATGCGCATCTGCCCGTCAATGCCCTTCGTCCTTCTCATTGAAACTCTTTCCAGAGCGTTATTTCGGCGATGTAGGTCATTCCTGAGATGACAACAGCCCTCTGAAGCTTCACGATAGAAGTGGCACTTCTAGCTCCAGGTGCGTCACCATATTTCAGGACCCTAGAGCCTAGCAGATTCGGGTAGGGACCCATAGCTAGAAGTTCGGCTCGACCTTCACCTTCTGCAACCGCCCAAATACCGCCGATTATCAAAACTGGATTGTAGGACTCGAGGCCTTTGAACCTCCTTTCCCAAACCTTGTAGCCTTGGCCCCAAGTTAGTTTGTCGTCGTTAGACCTGGTGCCGTTATGTAAAAACATAACCTTGCTACCACTAACCACGATCATGCCGTCAACCCATCTCGCGTCTCGTGGTTGAGCCTCTGGAGGTATAGTAAGCGTAACATTCTCACCCACAATGTTAATCTCCGCAATCTCTGCGAATTCCTCTGACTGACATTTTTGGTAAGTGGCCATTACAGCCGCCACGTCAGCCACACTTACCCTGAAAACTACTATGACATCTTGGAGCTCCTCCCCCGGCGGAACACTTAATGTTTTAGTAATCGTGCATTCTCCTAAGGGGTTCGTTGAAATACCGTTGACGAAGTCTAAGTAAAGCATGGCCGTGTTACCCTTTTTCGTGGTATAGACTATTGTTGTGTCAACGTTAGCCTTTGGTCGTATGGGTTTTCCATCATTCTGTAAGGTTTTAATCGTAAAGTTGAGGTTTTCATCATCCTCTGAGTTTTTTGTCCATGTAACGTTGAAGGGTGGGAGGATGCTGAGGCTGAAGCCGTAGCCTTCCAGCCCTAATAACTCGCGCACTTTGCCATATTCTATATAACCCATAGGGTTCTCTTCAACTAGTCTTTGAACCTTATTGGGGTCTAAAACATGGAAAGAGGGACTGTCCGGATAGGCAAGCCCGAATCTTCGAACCTCGTCTTGGTCAAAGGGGTCTCTCATTCCCCAATCTGCGGGATACCCTGGCTCAAGGAGCATTGCTTTCAGGGTTTCTAATGCCGTGTTTCTAAGTTGTTGTTGATCGACGCAGAGCACGTTGACGTAGCTCATATTTGGTATGACCATTACGGCGGATACGAAAATCATGCCTACCGCTATTAAGCCGGCTATATAGTCGTATATTTCTCCAGCCAACTTTTCCCCTCCTTACTTTTGAAAAATCTTGCAGCCAAGGTTAAACTGTTCATGCGTTCTGTCCACATACACGTTGTAGAACCGATATATTAAGTCTTCTCTCTTCAGATATATAACTTTCGGATCTCTTCTGCAGCGTTAATTCCATAACATAGGTCGTTCCTAGAATGTTAAGAGGTCTCTGAAACTTTATTGGTCCATCACCAAACCGCATAGACGTGTTGCCTCATTTCTGTCTCTTGGACTAATTAGTTCGATAAGCTGAGCAACGCACACGTTCAATGTAGCGAAAACGAAAGCACCAACTCAACGTGAAACAAGTTCTTGTTACGCTCCCCTGTAAGCAATCCATACATAAACGTTCATGGAAACACGACTGCAACACGCAACCACGGTTTTTCCACCACTTTCAACCGTTTCACACGCGGTACCATTAACCATCAAGCCAGGGAGGATCCACGACGTTGCATTAATCCATGACTTGCTCATGAGATGAGTACTTATGCTTTGAGCGAAACCTTCAGTGTTGTTTTCGACTTTCACTACGTAAGTTGAGTCTCTAATATCTGGAGGTAGGCTAAGGATTTTTTCTAGGGTGACATCACCGCTCGTAGAGTTGGCTAGAAAATATAGGTTTGCTAGAGTGTCTGACACGTAGTCAGCGACTTCCTTCAACTCTCTCTTAGCCATCTCCGCCCAAATGTTGTCGATTACATACATATAAAAAAACTGCATCGTGAAAATCAGAATAATCAAGGCCGCGGTGCATATGATGTGACTCATTGTCGGCGCTGGCAATGCGGTTTCTCCTAAACGGTAACTTGTATTTTGGATATCACAACGTTGAAGACAACTTTCCCGGAGGATAGCGGAAGGGAAGCTGAGCTTGGTTGGCTTCCCGCCCCTAGTTGAACATCAATTGCGCAGCTGTCTGTGGCATCGTAAGGGCCGTAACTGGTTGTTGTTACATTAAGACATCTCGCATTAAGATCAAAATCATAAAGGTGAGATGACCAATTCCCTATCACGAGCTTGATTACCCATATATCTACGTAATTCATCGTCTCTGCATCAACTTCGACTACGGATGTTCTCATGGCCCGCACCCGATAGTTTAAGGAAATGCTCAACCAGCTTGATGCTTGCTCAACGACTGCCCTACCGAAGCTTTCCGTGTTCCTAACGATCAAAAGACTTTCATTCCCTAGGATGTAAGAGTGGTATCCTTCTCCGAGGTTAACGTATTTGATTGGTATATAGTATTTCACTAATCCAGCTGAGTCATAATACACCATCGTATTGTTACTGCCTACAGTTACGTTCACAATCAAGGGCTTGAAGTCTTTTACTAACTCTAAGTGGCCGTATTCGATGGTGAAACGAGCCGAGCGGGCTGCTTGAGGCTTCCAAGCAACGTTTTCCAACGCGTCATTAAAGGCCAGAATGGATTCCTTAGCGCACTCAAATTCAGCCATGCCCCTTTGTTGCTCCAAAACTTGATAGGCATACATGGAGGCAACGAGGACGAGAGTGACAATTGTGGCCGTAACGATGACGGCTGAAACCGCGTAGGAGACGCCCTGCTTATGAGGTAAAAAGGAAATCCGTAGCCTTTTCACAAAGCCACCATCTTTGGAACGAAAACGGCTGCCAACAAGGTGATGATGACGAGCAAGGTCGAATGTTTAAATCCGGCGGCTATCGACTCCTCGCTGATCTTGCCGGCCACCAACCCAATCGTATAGGAGTGAACGATAACCGAAACGGTAAAGATCATGGTGATATAGGCTAAATCGATTTGTACCGTTCCTGCTAAGGTTACTGTTTTTGTGAGGAAAATGAGCACCATTAGGGTTGTTGCCGTCAGCAAGATTGCGGCAAAGTAGGGCACCACAATGTAGGGTCGAACATTCATTCTCTTCTCTTTCTCCACTTCTTGAGTCATCTGGTTGAACCTGGCGAGCGATTCGACCATCGAGATTGTTCCGCCGCCCACGTCAATCGCTTCCACCAGCAGAAATACAACAACCTGAGACAACCAGCTCTTAGTTCGTCTAACGAAGTCCATGAAGACGTTCCTCAATGGAACCCCCCAAGAAAGCTGAGACGTTATCCTTTCTAGTTCCTTGTTGAACTCACCATAATCACGCTTTGAAAGGCCCTCGATACATTTTTCCGGAGCTAGACCAGTTTTCCTGACTTCAGTTAAGTCTCGTAGAAAGTTAGCTATTCCTCGCTCGATACCCAACTTCCTCCTCGAGATTCTGCCCTGAATGATGGCTGGAGGTCCGGTAGAGATAGTGAGTGCGACGGCGACAGCAGTGGGCAGTTCAACAACACCTTTAATAGCGTCAAAGAGCGGTGCTTGGATCAACCCGAAGAAGCCGGTAAGTAGGAGAAGAACCAAAATAGCTACCGATGAGGATATGGCGTAGGCTTTGTATGGTCGCCAATCGGTGATCGGGGTTTTGGGTTGCATGTCGTGAGCGAGGTAGATGAAGACCATCGAAAGAAGCGGAGTGAAAATGTATGTATACAAGATCAGGCCGGAGTAAAGCGAGATGCCGATGCTGTATATGGACTCCACGCTGAACAAAATGTAGAAACAGAGAGACATGAGAACCATTATTATTACAAAGGATTCCAAGAGCATTCCTAGGCGCTCGGCGGCGATTTTAATCCTGGCGGATCGAGTCTTAAAGATGTCCTCTGTTTTTGTTTCAAGGAAGTGTGTAACGTCGCCCCCGGTTATGACGGTTGAGGCGTATCCCGAAATGAAATCCCGGAAGATGTCCAGTGGATGGGTTTTAGCCGCCTTATTTAGAGCGGATAATGGATCCATGCCAAAGATCTCCACATCCTTGATTATCTCTGTAGTCTCCTTACGCACCGCTGGCATCAAATCAACCCTAGAAAGCCTCTTGATACTCATGTAGGGTGAAATGCCGCCCGTTGCCATAACAGTGACGTACGCTGCGGCAAATGGCATTTCTCTCTCTAAGACTTTGGCTCGCTCACCCGCCTTCATCATTGGCAAAACCATAAACCCTATCATAACCAACACGGGTATGGGAACCAGCATAACGAAGGGGATCCACTTCGTGAAATACAAGAGCACGATCGCTATACCGGTAACGGGTAGGGTTAGAAGAGCTAAGAGAAGCATTAGGGAAATGTATGTTTCAGGATAGATTTTCATTCCAGCCTTCTTCAGTTCGTCTTTGAATTCGAAGACGTTGCTCAAGAATTTGGGGGAGATGCGTCCGAAGAGGCGGTGGGACCACCCTTCGAGACTGCTAAGCAGAGGCAAGCGCTTCCACCTTCTTCTCGAAAAATTCCTTTGGTCTGGAGTAGTATTCGGTTATGATCGCCGCGACGTCTCGATAGCTTCGTATGTTACGATTCCGCATCCAATGTAGCACATCCTTGCGATGCTGTATCTCCTCGATCAACTCATCTACACCTAAACCTAGGCGTTTCGATATGGTGGGGAGCATAATCCCTTTGCTTAATGTGGAATGGAAGTCGTCCTCAGCTGGGTTCCAGTTAAACACAGTTTTATAATCTTCATAACCCGCGATTTCCTTAATGGAGGTTATTCGTCTGTAGGCTTTCAGTTCACCAGCTTGGGGCAAGTGAACCCTTGAGATCATCGCAACGATATTCATGAGGGGTATATAGGTCGGTGCGATGTCCATGGGCTTCGAGGTTAAGCGTTTAACCGCTGAATCAAGGCTTTCTGCGTGCATGGTGCACATGCCACCGTGGCCTGTTGCCAGCGCTTGAAACAGAACATACGCTTCGTTGCCCCGAACTTCCCCGACAACCAGATAGTCTGGCCGGTGTCTCATCGAAGCCTTAACCAGGTCAAAGAGCGATACCTCACCGCTCTGATTCTCACCCAGACCGTAGCTTCGCCTCGAAATAAGCGAAACCCAGTTTTCATGAGGCAAGTTGAGTTCAGCGGTTTCCTCAATCGTGAGGATCTTACTCCCGGGCCTAAGGAGGCAGGCTAGCGCGTTTAGAGCTGTAGTCTTCCCCGCCGCGGTTCCACCGAGTACCATGACTGATGCCCTGTTCTCTAGGCCCAACCAGAAATACGCCGCTATCTCTTCGGATAGGGTTCCGAGGTTCATTAAATCAATGATGGAATAGGGGTCCTCCCGGAACTTTCGGATGGTGAAGGTTGTTCCGAAGGGAGTTACTTCGCGTCTATAGCAAACAGCGAGTCTATGCATGCCCGGCAGAGAGGCGTCCGCTATGGGAAAAGCGGAACTAACATGCTTCCCACTCATGTGAACCAACTTAACTATGAGGTCATCTACTTCCTCGTCCTCTCTGAAGACTAGGTTTGTCTCAAGGTTCTCATACTTTCTGTGCCAAACGTAAACCGGCTTATTCACCCCGTCACAGGAGATGTCCTCAATATATGCATCTCTCATCAAGGCGTCGATCTGACCGAACCCCACCAGATCCCGTTCCGCATGATATAAGATCTTCGACCACGAAACGTCCGGTAGCCAACCCAGACTGATTCGATATTTTTCAATGATTTTCTTGGCTTCTCTGTCAAAGAACTCTCTGGGGTTCTTGATCTCCTCTCTTGGCGATCGAATCTCGGCTAACAGGATTTCTAAGATTCGGTTATAAATGTCTCGTTCGAAGGGGTCGAGCTGAAGTTCGTCCAAGATATATTTAAATTCCCCTGTTGAAGGGTTCTGTACGATGACAGCGTGGGCAAACGGTTCATAGAGAGAGTTCCTCTCGACGATGTTGTAACCCCTTGGGATGGGAAGGGGCGGCGGAGGAGGAATGGATTCTTCCCTTCGTTTTTTGGCCTTGAATGAAAAGACAGATTTCAGCTTGGATAAGGATAGTTTCAATTGCGGCATTGTCTCCCCACTTAATAGAATTTCCCGCTTCTATCTATTAAATATTGCGTCTTACGAAAGCATACTTCTGTTCATCAAAACCTAGAAAAAGAGGGGGTTGGGACGCATGGACTCAACAACGCTTATTAAGAAATCGTGTAGTTATGTATATGTGAGGTTGTGATATGGCCAGACAGACTGTGGAAATAGATAAGGAGTTGTGGCAGGAATTTCTGAAGAGGGTGGTCGACCTTTACGGTTCAGCTTACGGTTCCTCAAAGAAAGAGGCTCTGAACGAGGCTATTCGATTGTGGTTAGAAATCAAGGCTGTCGCGCTGCCTAAGAAACCCGCGGCCGAGAAAATGGTTGAGCTTTTTCAACGCACAGAAGTAAGTCCGATGGTTCTTGACCTATTAGGAGAGGAAGAAACCGTTATCCCCTTAAAAACGGAACGCGATATCCTGATAGAGGCTTTAAGGCAGAGGTTATGATAGTTGCGATTGTTTCTCGACGCCAATATTTTGGTTGACGTGGCTCTCAAGAGAGTCGACACGAGGGGAACGCCTTTGTGGATGGCTTCGACTCTGCTTCTCAATGATATCTGTAAAGGCAGCCACGAGGGATTCGTGGGTTTTCTATCTCTATACATCGTGAGCGTCTTAGTCAATCCGAAGGGTACTAAAGCCGGAGACCTTTTAGCCCGCGACAAGCTACGTGGTTTCAGGAGCCTTCTCAAAACAATCGACTTAACAGACAAGATTATCGAGGGGGCATTGAAAGAACACAGGTTAATGCTTGAGGATGCTCTACAATTTGTCACGGCTCAAGTGGCCGGGGCCGAAGCGGTTGTAACTAGAAACGTCCGACATTTCTCCCAGGTAAGAGAAGAAATCAAGATCTTGACCCCTGAAGACTTAATGGCTCAGTCAGTCTAGAGCAACTGCTGATTCTGAGGCATCACATAACCATGCTGCTAGGGCGAGGTCATCAGCCGAGAAAAATGGAGGGAAACGTTAAGCAGTAGGCCCTGACCATGTTTCAGTTCCGCTAGGACACAAGGTTCAAAAGCTTACAACTCATATCCCAAGGAGCCGAAAATGATTCGGAACAGAAAAAAGGGGGATTTCTAGTAATCTTAAGCATTATGTAAGGAGAATTATGTCAGAAATCGTAATATAAAGTTAAATGTGTCTAGTTTAATATACTAACTCGAAGGTTGTGGAATTGGCTGGGGAAGAAGGAAACGTTAAGCGCATTCTCACCGACGAAAGGCTGTCCGCGATTAAGTCTATGCTGGAGAAGGACCACGCCATTGACTGCATCTTCCTCCTACATCTTGAGAAGGGTCGGTGGAAGGACGCGAAGGGGTTCATGCAGGGTCTGGGGCTCACCATCAGCGATGGAACTTTCAGGGCGAGGATGATGGAGATCGAGGATCTTGGGTTGGCTAAAAGTGTGCCTATTGACCCCTTAAAGAAGTATTATGTGAAGACCGAGCTCGGTGAGAAGGTAGCCAAACTTCTCTTGAGATTCTTTGAAGAGACTGTCGGATAGGAAGCCCCCCTAATGCGGTAGTTGTTTCTTCCGAATATGGTGTATTGAGTCGTAAGATTTAAATCTTACGAACTGATTTATCTTCTACTGAACCCTTGAAAGGAGGGATACAATCAAAAATGAGAAAACTCTTGAGAAGTAGAAAGGCGTTGAGCCCAGTGGTTGCAGCGATCATCTTGATTGCAGTGACAGTGGCGGTATCCATCGCAGTCGCCGCGTGGATGGGAGCACTAACTTTCACCTTCATGAAAACAGAAGAACTAAAAGTCATATCGATGGCCTTCGACGTTGACACTGACAACATTACGCTTACAGTTAGGAACACAGGGACATCAAAGGTTACAATAACCGCGGTAAGCGTGAACGGGTATTCAGAAGATACCTTTAGTGGAAATCCTGGTCTAACTGTAGATCCTGCTAGTGAAATTACGCTGACAGTTGATTGCACTGGAAACGTGGATGTGAAAGCTGGATACAAATACAGGGTAGAGATGCTAACAGGAACTGGCAACAAGTTCTACGGCGAAGATACAGCGCCTTCGTAGACGTGGTGAAAACGTCGGTTTGAGAGTGGGGGTAGGGAACACACCACTGCCCTCTTTATTGTCCTTGGAGGTGTTCGTATGGTCGTTGAGTTGAAAACATATGATTCGGCGGTGAAGATAGCGGAGACCGTAGACGAGGAGATAAGCCAAACAAAAAGCGTGCTAGGTGAGTATCTGCGCAGGCTCGATGAAATTCGGGCACTGGCTGAGAGGTCCAAGAAGATTCGAGAGGTTGTCTTCAAGCTGGCTGGCAAAAAGGCTGCTCAGGAAACCCTTGGAGAGGTGGCTGTCGGCAGCCTCAGTGTCGTGTTGGACGCCAATCCGTTCCACGAGTTGACCGCCATCGAAGAAGCGGTTCGATTCCAGCAGGAGAGGCTCCTAGACCTACAGAAATCTCGCGAAGCACTCAAATGGATGGATCAGATCGGAAACACGGAAGGAATTAAGTACCTAGTGCTAGAAATCGACGGGATACCAAAGAAAATCCTGCTCAAGATCTCTTAAAGCCACCCGAAGAAGGGAGAGGGTTGAGCAGAGACGCCTTTACGGCTGCGCTAAGGAATACTCTAAAGGAAATCGGAAACATATGTCCCGACGTTAAGTGCTCTTTTCTTTTCACGACAGATGGCGTCTTAGTTGCAGGAGACGCGCAAGCTGACGACGCTGTGATGGAAAAGGCGGTTCGCTTATTTCAAAACGTAGCAGAAAACGCCGCCATAATCGGAGGCCTAAACACCTTTTCAATCGATGGAGACAATGGCAGGGTCTATGTCTCATGCGCTAACGACATGTACCTAGCTATGGTAACGTCTAAGGACGCAGACATGCCCTATCTACGTTCCGTCGCACGCGTGATCATTCCAACAATTCTGAAGCTGCTTGAAAGTATCGTCCCTACCCCCCTCAAATTTGTCCCCTCACTGCAGCTCGTCGTTGACAACCTCAGCGGATTTAGAAGCAAATTTGCTGGCGACACCGTGGAAATCGATCACGATACCCTAAATGAATGGTCTGAGCTCCTCAATGGCAGAGACGTCAGCGAGGTTGAAATAGAAGCCTTTAATGGAAAGCAAGCTCGATGCAGAGTAAGGGCAATTGAGGATTCGGCGCTGGAGGGAAAGGGGCTAATAAGAATACCCGAGAAAGCCTTCCAGGCGCTCGAGGTCAAAAAGGGAGAGTTAGTGAGGGTTAAACCTATAGCACGCTAAGGGATTCATATGCCTACTAAAAGCGAATCTAAAGAACAAATCCAAAACTTGCGTCACAGTCTCGAAGATATTAAGACCAGAGAAGGAGTTGTCGGCTACATCCTTAGGGCTTCCGCGTCTGCTGCTGTAGACATCAAGGATCCAAGCAAAATAATTGACTATGCAGCATTGTCCGCCATAGTCCTTGAGTCGGGAGAGAACATTTCAAACATATTCAACCTCGACGAAATCAAAACCATCCTCTTGGAGGGCGCGGACACGAAAATCTTATCAGTAATAATCGGCGATCATCGTCTCAGCATCTTTATGGAGAAAAACGTTGATCACAACACGATATATGAGGACTTAAACCTAACATAAGGGGTCTCCTTTTCTTATACAAGTGATCATCACATAAAAACCGCGTGGCTGTGTTTAAAATCCTTAAAACTCAGCCATAATGCTTTCCTTTTGCTCTTTCTAAGCGGTATAGAAGTTGTTGTGCCATAGCTTTAGTAACAACAACTTTTAAACCGATAATTTCCGATGGTTGTATAGGGTCAAAGCGCCTCCTCCACATCCATTTCGATTTCCTTTTCTAACGCTTGTGCCACCTCTTTACTGCTGGTTAAGGAGCTTGCTTTGACTATTCCCGCGAGGCGAATAAATGACACTGGTTTAATGATTATTTGCTCCCCTTTGACTGCCCAAATTAGTTGATCTCCCTCCCTAATTGAGGTCTTCTTCCTCACTTCTTGAGGGATTACAATAGTATATTTTTTCCCGACCTTTGATATAACCATCCAATCACCAGATTTATACAGATCCAGACTTCGAGCCCTACAGTTTCGCTGAGGTTGTATAACTCGATTAAGCCTTAATAAGGAATTCGATTTCCTAATTGGAGGGCTTAGTGCTTTATATAATGTATGCAGGTTTCGATGAACTCTGAAAAATTAGAAACAGAATGGGAAGGAAAGCCCCTCCGAGTTTTCGGCTCCATAACCCATTTAACACTTACCCATCGGACTCCAGTCGTTTTGATGTCCTTCTTGACGATGCATAACAATCTTGGAGTTTTGAAAGGAGTTAAACAGATGGGTCCAGGGTGACCACGACTTTTAAGGGGATGTGGCCGTTGAGGGAAACCTTTCGCGGTGGAGATGGCGGCGAAGGCGAAGGTGAAACGTTAGCGCTGGTTCAGGCTTATCGTAACCTCGAAGACCTTCTCGTTCACTTCTTGATCCAGCCCCCTCTTGTTCGCTTAGCAAAAATATCGGCGCCTCTAGACTCGCTAGAGAAGGCATGCTGGACGCCTCAACCGGCTTTTCTGAGGAGGATAGGAGGCGTCAAACCTATCTATTTCCGAAAGGTGCAATATTTCCTCTCGGGAAGGTGGCTGGCATCTTGAGAATGGTTTCAAGTATTCAGTTTCTATGACACTTAAAGCATAGCACAGCCAAGTTTTGGCGCGTGCGAATTTATCATGAATCTTTATAATAATTGGTTTCCCTTGATTTTAGCGTTCTTCTTCTTCGATGCGTTGGATCTTCTTGAGGAAGTTGAGTGCTGATGGGGTAAGTTTGGCTTTTTGACTTTCCTTGTCGAGTTGGATGAAGGCGTATTCTACTAGGAAGTTTGTGATTGTTTCTGCTTTAAATTTGCACAATCGGGATTTTTCTATGATCTCGTTTAGTCCATGCCATTTTCCGTCTTCGAGCAACTCCAAAAGTTCGTCGATTGATGACACGTCTGTTGCTTCCCTCTAGAAGCAACAATTAACAGCGTGTAGAGGTTATATGGCTTGTGATGATTCCTTTCATACAATTATTCTAGAAAAAATGGAAAGTTGTTCCAGAACAGCTTCGGCATCAACTGGAAAGGGGTTTTAGAAATTCGTTTCTTATGTTTTTAAATACAAAATAACGACAAAGCCCTTACTAAAACGGAGCCGAAGTCTTTGTCAAAGAGGCGGGTTGACAAAAAAGAAGTCGTACTTGTGGAATTTAAGGCTCCAAGGGAGCTTGTGGAGGTTTTTGACTCCAAGTTGAAGCCCCGTTTCTCCAGTAGGAGCGAAGCCATTCGGTATCTAATGAGGATGTTTTTGGAGAATCCTGAGAGGGGTTGATATGTGAGGGCGGCTGAACCGAGGCTCCGGATCCTCATCCGCTCCTGTCAGGGAGGGATTACACAGTGGAAACCTTAGACGAATGGAAAAAGTTCATGGAGGACCTGAAAAACGAGTGGAAGGTCCTGTGGCGGGATCGGATCGACGACAAGGTGAGGGCCGAGGGCATCGCCAACCAAGACTACTCAAGACTGTTCGTAGTCCGAGGCACCATCATCATCGCCACCAGAGACTACAAGCCTCCAGACTTCATAGAAATTTTGGAGCAACACAACCCTCCAGATGCAGAGAGGCTGATCCCTCCCAACCCCTCAATAGGCGGGTGGAAAAAGTTCATTAGGAGTGTACTAAGCAAGCAGAAACACTACACCGCACGAGGAAGACCAACTCCAACAGAGCCGGATCGCAGGAAGGGTCAGCAACTGAAGAAGGGTGGGAGGGGCTGGCTCCACTTTCAATGGCAGAAATAGCTCCCAACTATCTTTTGGACTGGCTTAGACGGTTCGTTTCTGTGTTTTCTTGTTACGTGTTGCTTTATTCGAAAGCTTGAGGGAAGAGGATGGGAAAGTATAGGAGTAAGCTGCAGATCATAGCGGACATGCTGTTTGTAGCTAGCAAGGGTGCTAAGAAGACGTGGATCATGTACCAAGCCAACCTGAGCTACGCGCTTCTGAATCGATACTTGGCTGAGGTTATGGACGCAGGCTTAGTTTCCTTTGTCGGCGGTGGTGATTGTTACAACATTACGCGAAAGGGTCAAGAGTTTCTCGACAAGTTTAGTGAATACTTTGAGCGTCGAAGACAACTTGAAGAACAGATCAATGACATGAATAGTGAAAAGATGGACTTAGAGAAAATGATCGACAACAGAATTACTAGGTAGTTGGAGACCACTAAAGTGCTCTGTTCGCGGTCGATAAGATCGAATCGGGTGGTGTTCTTTGACCGCCTGTAGAAGTTTCCCCATCTTTGCGCTTCTTTTCGCTTTAGCACTTTCTATCTTTCCGTTAGAGGTTTGTGCAGCAGATGCTGGAGAGGCTGCGTTGGCTATTGAGCGGGCTGAGGAGATTGTGGTTTCCTGTTATCAAGTTGTTTTAGAGGCCGAGAGTGCCGGGGGGGACGTTTCAAGCTTGTTGGCGCGATTAAATGAGGCCGGAGGGCTCTTGGCTCAAGCACACATTTTGTACAGGTTGGAGGATTTTGATGGTGCAGCACGTTTCGCTGACGTTTGCAGTCAGATTGGAGAAGAAGTGAGAGTTGAGGCTTATGGATTTAGGAGTTTGGCTGTGGAGAAGGCCGTTCAACGTTTCAGGTGGACCATGATTGGATCAATTCTCAGTGTGATCATCATTATTGTTGCGAGTTTTTTGGGTTGGCATATTTTTAAGTCGCGTTACTGTCGCCGAATCTTGAGGATGAATCCAGAGGTGATTTCCGATGAATCTTGAGGATTATCGCACCTTATTTGCGGTTGTGGGTTTGGTTTTGACGTTAATCGCTGCAGTTCCTATGCTTAGCATGGTTGTGGCGTTCCCTGGGGGTGGGGAGCGGTTTTCTGAGTTTTGGGTCTTAGGTCCAAATCATATGGCGGAGGATTATCCCTTCAATGCAATAGTCAACGAGATCTATCGAGTTTTTGTTGGCGTGGGTAATCATATGGGTCGTTCTACTTATTACATGGTTTACGTGAAGCTTCGTAATCAAACCCAGCCACTCCCTGACGCGTCAAGCTCTGAGCCTAGTCCTTTACCTCCGATTTACGAGTTTCGCGCTTTTGTTGAGGATAGTGCAACGTGGGAAGCCCCTTTAAATTTCAGTTTTTTGGAGGTTTCACACTTTGAGAATTCTTGTCTCGTACGTCGCATGTCCATTAATGATGTGATTTTCTCGGTCGATTCCTCTTCAAGATGGGATTCAGAAAACAATGGGTTTTATTATCAGTTGTTTTTTGAGCTTTGGTTGTACGATGTGAAGTTGCGAAGTTTTCAGTTTCATGCTCGTTTTGTTGGGATTTGGCTGAACGTGACGGGTTCTTAGTATTGTTACGTTGTTTGCGTATTCCTCTCTATTATAGACCTCTTATAGTACCCTATTTATTTGGGTCCAATAATGATCACGCCCCTTGTGAAATGATTGTGCCGGATGTTGCGGTGATTTTTCCTGCCTTCAATGAGGTGGAGGGTGTTGGTCCTACGTTGAGGGTGGTTTAGGATCTGACTAAACAATAGGGGGAGATCATGGATTCAAAATTAGATACTGCGGTAGTGTTAGCGGGCGGGGCAGGTACTCGCCTAAGACCAGTTACTGATTGCATTCCTAAGGGGATGATTAAGATATGTGGGAAGCCTTTGTTAGAGTGGATTATTGACTGGCTTGTGGAGAATGAGGTTAGAGATATAGTGTTTGGTGTTGCCTATCGTGGGGATAAGATCATGGATTATTTTGGTGATGGAGCGAGGTTTGATGTGAATATAAAATATAGTGTGCATACGGTTGATGGTGGAACATGTGAAGGTTTTAGACTCGCGATCGAAAGACATATCGATAAGGAAAATTTCTTCGCCCTGAACGGGGATCAAATCTCGGATTTGTGCCTCGCGGATCTTTCGTCGTTTCATCTGAATCATGGATCAATTGTCACGGTAGCCGTCAATAACCCTAGATGCCCTTATGGACACGTGATGACGAATGATAAGTATGAAGCAGTAAACTTCGTCGAAAAACCGCTGTGTCCACATGCTTGGTGTAACTCGGGAAATTATGTTTTTAACAAGAAGATATTAGATTATCTTCCTTTAAAAGGCGATATTGAGAAATCAACTTTCCCTGTGTTAGCACATAAACATGAACTTAAGTGCTATACCTACACAGGATTCTTTGTAACAGTGAATACGTACAAGGACCTGATCGAAGCAAGGGAGATGCTCATGAGGAAAGATAGACGAAAAGGACGGACGTTTTCATAACACGTATCACACAGGATTGAAAAGAACATAGAAGATTTCGCCGAAGACCCTCCCGTTAAGGATATCCAAAATAAGCTGAATGAGCACGTTAATGGCTTTTAGATAGGTTGTTGGACTTGGTTGGAAGCCATCGCTTAATATTGAAGAGGCTGTTGCCAGTTTTGGGTAGTGCTGCGAGTAATAAAGTATACATATCGCAAATATAGCATTGAGCTGAGTTCACGATTCTAATACTTTATTGATAAGCTGCGGAAATTTCACCTTAGACAATATTTAGTCGCTTGGATTTTTTATGAAGGGCGTAATTTTAGCTGCAGGTGAAGGTATAAGGATGCAAAGGGTTACTTATGGGGCGTTTCCAAAAGAACTTCTTCCTATAGGTAATGTTCCGACGATTCGTTTTCCGATAGAGGCGCTTAGACTTGTGGGCATAAGTGACATTTTAATAGTGATAGCTCCGCAAACAAAGCACGGCATAATAGATGGTCTTCAAAGTGGAGAAAGATTCGGTGTTAATATTTGTTATGTTGTTCAGGAAAAGAATGAAAAGGGATTAACGGGTTTAGGTCAAGCTATTCTTTCAACTAGAAATTGGATAAAGGAGAATGAAGATTTTGTCGTTGCTTGTGGGGATTCAATACTTTGCGATTTTTCATCCACTAATCCATTGGATTGCCTTAAGCCGTTATTGAAAGTTCATTTATTGATGGATGCCATTGCTACAATTGTAGTATATCCAACAAATTTGAATCCCGCAAGGTTTGGTATTGTGAAGTTTAGGCGTCTGTACGGGAATGAAGGGATTTTATATGGGGAACTAGAGAACTTGGTTGAGAAGCCAAGTCTAGAGGTTGCCGAAGCCTGTAACCTGGATGGATATTATTATATTATAGCAGGTTATTACGCTTTCAAATCAAAGATTTTCAAGTATGTTGAGAAGACGAAGCCTGGAGTAAAAGATGAAGTACAAATTACAGATGCAATGGCTCTAGCCTTAGCAAATGGAGAAAAGGTTTGCGCGGTTGTTCATGGCAGAAATAAGGGCAACGATATTTTTCCATTTAATTATTGGGATGTGGGGATTCCTGAAGAGTACAACGCGGCAAATAAGCGGCTCTTGGAAGCGAATCTTGAACAGTTAATGAGTTTGGGGTGATAGGATGAAAATAGCGGTTATCGGGGTACTGGATATGTTGGCTTCCCTAAGGTTATGAAAACATGATTGATGAGATAGTTCTGGGCGATATTAAACGAGTTAAAAACGACATCAAAACAGCAGATTCATTCGTAGATAAAGACATTTTACTTCTGATTTTTCCACAGGCTTGGCTAAGAATATTGATCATCTTTTAAATCGAAAATGCTTCCAATTAGTCAAAAGCAAATTGCACGCATTTAACTGGGTGTTGTGAGAAGCAATGATCGTCTGGTTTCTGGTTTCTGTCTTTCTCTTCTGCTCTATTTTCTTGTTAGTCGTATATGGTGGTTATTCTGTTTTCGTGTTCAGAAATTGGAATAAAGATTACAACATAGCGAAGCGGTATGACTTTTTTCCGACGGTGAGTGTCGTTGTTCCTGCTTACAATGAAGAAGAAACTATTGCGGGCAAACTCCAAAATCTTTTGGAAATTGACTATCCGGTTGATAAAATGGAGATCATTGTGGTGGACGATGGGTCTACTGATAAAACTGCTGGAATTGTAGGGTTATTCATGGGCAAGGGTATAAAGTTACTGCATCAACGAGAACGTATGGGTAAAATTCATGCACTTAATTTAGCTTTTTCGCGTGCCCAAGGTGAGATATTAATTACTACAGATGCAGATGTTCGCACCAGCAAATCTATCATAAAAGAGACCATACCTTACTTCTGGGACAAAGAAATAGGCACTCTCTGTGCATCTCAAGAACTTGAAAATGTCACTCAAAGCGTCGCCACGATTAGTGAAAGCCGTTTTCAAAATTTGCAAAATTTGGTGAGACGTGCGGAATCAGCCGTAGATTCGACTATCGTGTTTAACGGTGAATTCACAGCTGTAAGGAGGTATCTGCTTAACAAAATTCCTCCAGATGCCGGAGTTGACGATGTTGAAATTCCACTCATGATTAGAAAGAAAGGCTATAGATGCATTCTTATTCCAGAAGCTACTTTTCGTGACTTCGTTCCTCCAAGCTTCGTTGTGAACTGGAAACAAAAGGCAAGAAGGGCACAGGGAATTGTGATGGCTCTTTGGAGACATAGGGATGTCTTTTTTAACTCAAAATATGGCAAATTTGGAAGAATAATCTTTCCATATGAGTTTCTGATTAGCATTATATGTCCTTACCTGCTACTCGGTCCGATGATTTCAGGCCTTTTATTAATTGCAATAGATGTTTATGTAGGTGCCATAATCATGGGCTCGTTGTTCCTCGTTATGGGCTCTTTTCTATTGGTAATGAACAAAAATCTAAAGATACTTTCTCTTTCCCATTCGCTATCTTTTCAAAGCATCTTCAGCCTACTCATGGCACAGTTTTTCTTTCTCTTTGGATCGTTGCGTTGCTTAACCAAGCGCCAATTTCATAAGTGGCAGAAAGTTGAAGAAACCCGAAAATCCTTTTGAACTCAGACATATGCGCGAACGAAAAACCACCTCTGCGCATGCCAAATTGCAAACTATACTTTGAAGCGGGCATAGTTAACGACGACAATAGAGGCTTTGCGGAATGAGAGGTGGGTGTTGGGTGAGAGTGTTTTCAGGTTTGAGGAGGAGTTTGCTAGGTATTGCGGGGCTGACTATGCTGTTTCGACGGGTTCTGAGACCTCTGCTTTGCAGCTTTCCCTTCTCGCTTTGGGCATTAGGGAGGTGATCAGGTTGTTACGACGCCGGCCTCCTTTGTTGCAACCGCAAATGCTGCTTTGCATGTGAACGCGGTTCCCCTGTTTGAAGACGTAGAAGGTTCGGAATGAAGACTTCTTGCTTTTAATGAAGATTAAGATAGGGGTTAAGGCGATGGCAATTAATAGGGACGATTTTATCCCGGTCTGCGAGCCAGTTCTAGGTGATAAAGAGCTACGATACGTAGCTGAATGCTTGCGTAGTGGCTGGATCTCTTCTAAAGGTCCGTTTATCGAGCGTTTCGAGGAGGGCTTCGCACGTTATTGTGGCGCTAAGTATGGAATTGCGGTGTGTAACGGAACGGTAGCCCTTCACCTCGCATTAGCTGTGATTGGAGTTAGTTCTGGAGATGAGGTTATTGTTCCTGATTTTACGATGATTGCGTGCGCTAACGCTGTGTCTTATCTTGGTGCCAAACCTGTATTCGTTGACTCTGAAATTGAAACCTGGTGTATTGACCCGTCTTTAATCGAATCTAAGATTGGAGAACGAACGAAGGCAATAATGCCTGTTCACATTTACGGTCACCCCGTCGACATGGATCCGATCATCGAGCTGGCAGACCGCTATGGGCTTTCAATTGTTGAAGACGCTGCTGAGGCTCATGGAGCTTTGTATAAGGGGAAAAAGGTTGGAGCCCTTGGAGATATTGGTTGCTTCAGTTTCTACGCGAACAAGATTATTACCACGGGTGAAGGGGGGATGCTCGTCACTAATAACGAGGAATTGGCGCAGAAGGCTAGGCTCTTGAGAGATCAAGCCTACGAGCCGAGTCGGAGGTTCTTGCATAGGTTTGTGGGTTATAATTATCGTATGACAAATTTGCAGGCGGCCATTGGCTTAGCTCAACTGGAACGCATAGACGAGTTTGTTGAAGCCCGCAGAAATCATGCCAAGCTCTACAATGAGATTCTGGGAGGAACCGAGGGGCTTGTGTTACCTCCTGAGGCCTCATGGGCTAAGAACGTTTATTGGATGTACACGATCCTTGTGGAAGACTCCTTTGGCATGGACAGAGATCGATTAATACAGAAGCTGCGTGAAAAAGGTGTCGATACTAGACCAGCCTTTTATCCGATGCATCTTCAACCTGTTTATTATGATGAAAACGACGATGGTTCTTATGATGTGTCGACCTGGCTTAGCGTTGGAGGCCTAAACCTCCCTTCAGGTAACGGCCTCTCTAACACACAGATCGAAAGAGTAGTTGTCGATGCAATAAAGGATTCTAAAAAGGAAAAGTGACTTTCCGATGGACCCGGTCAGGTTCGCGTTAATCGGTTGTGGCTACTTCGGCAGTAAAAGGGCTAAAGCTTTCACTGAGGTAAATACCGCTAGACTTGTGTGCGTAGTTGATAGGAACATCGAAAGGGCCAAGGCCCTTGCAGCTATAAGTGGTTGCGAGTATTACGTCGACCATCTACAGGCCTTAACCCATGTACAAGTCGACTGTGTTATTGTTGCCACCCCAAATAACACGCATGCTCAAGTTTCAATAGATGCCATGTCCAGGGGTAAGCACGTGATTTGTGAGAAGCCGTTAGCTACATCGGTTAGTGAAGCCAGCCTCATGGTTCGCGCATCAGAGGAAAACAAGGTCAAGCTGAAGGTGGGCTCAAACCTGCGTTACTTCCCTAACGTTATAAAGGCGAAGGAGATGGTTGACAATGGCAAAATTGGTAGCCTGATGTTTCTACGTGGATGGATTGGGAATGCAGGCAATCATTTAAAAGCGTCTTGGTACTCAGACCCCAAGACCGCAGGCGGTGGTACGCTCATCGACAACGGTTACCACTTGATTGACCTATCAAGGTGGTTTTTGGGAGACTTCTCATATGCGGTTGGACATCTGTGCACATTGTGTCATAACGTGTCTTCTGAGGATAATGCTGTCTTCTTACTCAAGACTGAACACGGGCCGTTTGCGTTCGTGCAGTCATCTTGGACTGAGTGGAACGGGTATGTTTACGTTGAAGCTCATGGGAAGAAAGGTTTCCTAGCGATCGACTGTCGTCAAGGCAAAAACAGGCTGTTTCATAGAGAGGGATTGAACGCTGGGCAAGAGTACGACTTTGGCACTAAAGGTCCTTCATCTTATGCGCGTGAGATAGCTGATTTCGGGGAAGCGGTCAGATATGACCGTGAAATCCGACCCACGGGGATGGATGGTCTTCGCGTTCTGGAGTTAATCGAGCAGGTCTACAAGTCTTCACGGAATTACATGCCAACTTTAAGGGAAGTGTTCTAATGGGGACATCCGGATTATCGGTGGTTATGGCAACTAGGAATGAATCTGAGTGCATCGAAAAAGTTGTTGAAGCGTACGCTTTGGTACTCTTGAAGGTCCCGTTTGATACAGAGCTCATCATCGCTGATTATAGCGAGGATGATACTTTGGACAGAGCGATGGCGGTGGCGAAAAGGAGTTCACTAAAGGTTGTTCCGTTGCATGTTAAGCGTCCTGGCAGGGGTTACGCATTACGATTCGGTGTCAAGCATGCAAGATATGACATGATCTGTCTCGCTGATGGAGACGGTAGCCACGACCCAAGATACATTCCAAGATTGCTCGAAGCCTACGTGCCAGACGCCATTGTTATGGCGTCACGTTTTCCTCCACTTGGATGGAGCGGGGAACATTCTTTCTTTCACTACTGCGGGAACAAGATAGCTGTTGCCACAGTTAACCTGCTGTTCCATGCAAAGGTTACCGATATAACTAATGGCTTTGGAGTAATGAGTAGAGAAATATGGGATCGCTTGAGTCTTAACTCTGACCATTGGTCGTTCGATGCCCAAATAATATGTCGTGCACTGAAAAGGGGTATTCGTATCATTGAAATTCCCAGCTTTGAGCCCAAACGTGCAGGTGGAAGGGCCAAACTTAACCTTCTTGATACTTTTTGGAGAATAGCAGGACGCGTGCTTTTAGAGAGGATAACACAGTAGGTAATTTTTATGAAGGGCGTAATTTTGACTGCAGGTTACTTATGGAGCGTTTCCAAAAGAACGAAACGATATGACTTTTTTCCGATGGTAAGTATCGTTCAGGCAAACTCCAAAACCTTCTGGGAATTGACTATCCAGTGGATAAAATGATGGGTCTATGAATTCTAACACGGTAAGTTAAATCTACGCATTTTTTGAGATGGATTTCGTATACTAAAAACTGTCATTGAAGAATTCGTTAATGGACCCTTGACAAAGAAACGTCGCCACTAAATCAATTATTCTACGCGTGCATGCAATTAAGGAACAGAGGTAACTAAGAATAAGTAAATTTATTGTGTTCGGTATCTTGTCTTGTTGACTCTAAGAGGAATTTTCTGGGTGACTTTCTGAATGGACAGTAATGCTATTAAGAAGCCAAGAGTTTCAGTAATTATTCCTACCAGAAACTCCCAAAGAAAACTTCATGATTGCCTTAAATCGGTTTTCATGCAAAGTTTTACGGACTTTGAGGTTATTGTTGTAGATAACTACTCCAAGGATGACACGATTAAGATAGCCTCCAGTTTTCCTGTTAAGATTGTTTTTGAAAACAAGGGAACCAGAGGTGCCGCGTGTAATATCGGTATATTTTCTTCCTCTGGAGACATCGTTGCCTTCACCGATGCTGATTGCTTAGTGCCTAATGATTGGCTCGAAAAAATAGTGGATCATTTCGGCAACAGTGATGTCTATGTTGTAGGAGGACCCGACTTGACTCCGAAGAAATCAAAAATGTGGGAAAAAGCCTTTGGGGCTTTTTGTAGGCATATAACAACGCTATGCTATCGCTGGGGGCCCGTAGAACAAATCATAGGTTGCAATTCTGCTTACAGAAAAGAAGCGGTGATAAAAGTTGGAGGGTTTAGAGAAGATCTAATTACGGCAGAAGAGACAGAATTGCATAGACGGATAAAGAAATCTAGAGGTAAACTCGTTTACGACCCCGGTTTAACTGTTAATCATTTCCGTCGCACAAACTTAGTTACATTTTTCCGTCAGCAATTTAGGTACGGATTTGGTAAGGCTTCAATGTTGTACTCTGATCCAAGCGCTATTAAAATTAGCAACGTAGCCGCTGTTGCTCCGGTATTCGTCCTGTTGGCTTTGATACCCCTGTTTCTTTCATCCCTCGAGACCGGACAAACACTTTTGCTTATCTTATCAGCCATATTTTTGCTAACAGTCATTTTTCTTGCTTGTTACGGTGCTTTGAAAGAAGGGAACATGGCGCTCACTTTGTTAATAGCAATTGCGATAATCATTTTTGTTTACGCGGAATGTCTCGGGCACATATTAGGCTTGTTATACCGCATTAAGAAGGCTTCACGTCAATATTTGCGACGTCATGCATAGGTTTAGCGGAAAGAAATTTAATGATTTCAAAGATCAAAAACATATTGATTTTGAATTCACAAGATCTCTCTTTTTTGTCACTGGGATAATTCAAGGTTTCTCTTCAAAAAAGAAGCAAATAATGAAGTTAGGGGGTGACATATCTTCAATGGCAGAGCAATATGCGGCAACTAAAAAAACTGCTTTCTGGATTGCTAGCATCTTATGCGTTCTCCTTGCAATTCATGTGGTAGCCTCAACACACGTAACCCACTATGATACGACCGATTTAGGGTTATTAACTAAGCTACCCATAACTTTTTGGATAGGGCTTTCGTTTCTTGGGATACTTCTATATGTAAGCAGAAAGTCCGAACGCCGAACAGTTATTGTTGTTGCGTTAATCTCTTCGTATTTGTTCGGTATACCGGTGCTGATAAGAGAGAACAAGGCAGAATGGCTGATGTTATCTTATCGCCTTTCTTCTCAAGGAGTACATTTGCTGTCTGAAGGCCATCTAGCACTTGGTAGCCTAAATCCATGGGATTTTCGTAACTGGCCTGGATTTTTTTATTTTACAGCATTTATTTCGTCGTCCACAGGTTTACCAGCGACTGCGCTCTCTGATTATTTCCCTCTAATAACAATAGCTCTATTAGGCGTATTCACGTATTCGATCCTAAGGCTACGATTAAACACTTTGCATTCATCCCTCGGCGCTCTATGGTTTATTGGAAGTTTTTGGACGTCTCAGCACTATTTCTCTCCTCAGGGCTTTGCATACGTGATATATTTCGCTATAGTTCTTCTTCTAGCAAAGCTTTTCTTTACTAAGAATAACCAAGGCATCGCATTTCCGTTGAGTATCATCTTTATGTTTACCGCAACAGTTGCTTCACATTTTCTAACGTCTTTCATGATTTTAGGGAGTGTGGTCGCAATATATACTTTATACAAAATTTTACCTCTAAAAGTTAAAATACATCCTTTTTATTCAATCGCTACCAGCCTCTTGTTAGCATCTATTTTCTTCTCTTACCAATTAGTGGTTGTACCACTAAGTTTTTCTGACATCATAGAAGTGTTGATAAAAGAACTTTCGCGACAAGAAACCCATCTTTCGTATATATCACAGACTCGAATAATTGGTTCGACGAGCTATTTACTAGAGCTAGTGGGCACTTATAGCATTACAATAATAAACGTAGTTATAGTAATATTTGCAATTTTGACTACAGCTTGGGGCCTCTTGTTCCATAAGAAAGAAACAAAACATGATGTATTTTGGATTGCTTTGATAATCGTAGCAGGTGTTTTTGGTGTATCTATGAAATATGGAGGGTATGAGGCAATTCAACGTTCTTTTATGTTCATGCTCCTACCAGCTTGTTATTTTTCAATTAAATTTTTAAGCAAAAAGCCTAGAATCTTGATCTTACTTCTCCTGATATTAGTTTTCATTCACATTCCAGCAGTCTATTCTGCTGAGATGTTCATGATGGTTCCAACGAGTGAATTCAAAGGAATAGCCTTCCGCGCAGAATATGTTCCGCCTGACGCACCGTTTTTTTATTCTTTGCCTGGAGGAGAAGGAAAGCAAATATCAATTTTTGGCTCTCTCTGGTTCCCTCACATGAGTTCATTGCCGAGCCCTGAACTCGTTAAAAAGACAATACGGGGAGCCGAGTTTATAATGTCTTCAAACTTGCAGAAAAATTTTTATCTATACTTTTTTGGAGTTGATCCACTCGAAAATCTAAATTTTGATGATCGCAACAGTCGAATATACGACAATGAAGGCTTTCGCATATATGCGCGCGCTTTTTTAAGCCCCAATCCCTAATGAGTCAACAGTGTTTCCAGAAGACCAGCCGGTGCGGCCTACAATTTCCTGAATCACAGTTTTGACATCGGGCGCCTGGTACTCGGTGTTCGTGGTCCACGCGCCGATGTTGTCCCAAGGAAAAGTTTCAATGTCTTTGCTATATTCATAGAACGTTACGACGATCTTTAAAACATCAGAAGAGTTCACGTTACTGGAAATAGTTAATTTTTGCCCCGTAGGGCCTCAGTGGGGGAAACCATGATAGATGAAACATAAAGTGTTGGTTCTGTTTGCGCATATATGGACGGGATTACAAGAACTCCTGTACAATTTTTCCATAGTCGTTTGGGCTTCCATTCCAATCAGCCAACACATAATGAAATCCAGAAGTAGCCCATCGCCATGCACAGAACCCAGCGTAGCCATCCTCGTTTAATATTGTCAAAAAATTTCTTACCCATGTTTGTTCCGTAAGAGAGAACCCATCGTCTTGCCTTGCTCCGCACTCACCTATCCATATAGCTCGGTTGTTTTGTAATGTCCAATCCCACTTCTTCGCCGACATTTTACTTCTAATTGCTTCTTTTGTAGAACCAGATTCATATGCATATAGGTGCCCAGAAAATAGCATATTAGGTCGGTTTATGGGATTTGTTTGTTCAAAGCTAAAGCCCATTCCTTCCCAACTGCTTGTGCTCATTTCCTCAACTATGATGACGACGTTTGGGTCAATTGCTCTAATGGCATCTATGGCTTGTCTCATCTTAGTTTGATAGAATTCGTTGGATGGAACTTTTAATGGCTCGTTTAACAAGTCATAAAGGATATTTATCCTTCCTTTATATCTTGTCGCATACGTCTTCCATCGTTCAATCCATGCATTCCACATTGCAGCAGTCCACCAATCAACTTTATAGCGGTCCCGTCCTTGTGAGTCTGTTCCAGAATTATGTTGTCCATCTAAAATAATATATATTCCATGTTTTTCAGCCCAATAAATCATGTCATCAAGTTTTGCCCAAAAGTCTGGTTTGTTCAAAACCCCTTGCTCAATTGCCGAAGCCTCAATAGCAAGGCGAACAACGTTGACTCCCCAGTTCTTCATATAGATAAATTGTTGTTCAGTTCCGTACCCTTGATAATACCATTGATCAACATTAAAACCGACGCCTTTAAGATAAACTCTTCGCCCAAATTGGTCTTTAATCTGTGTACCTTCTACATGTAAACGAAAAATGCTCTCTTGTTCTGTTGAAGATAGCTTTCTTATCTCAAAGTCGTCGAAGTAGACACTGCTTGAATAGACCGTTAACCCTACTTTACCAGTCGCGTAAACTGTATCGACAACCGAACAAATTTCTGTTCCGTCCACGTAAACTGTCAAAGTTGAACCAACCGCTTTCACTCTTAGGTTGTACCAGACTCCTGTTTTAGCTGCTCCGAGTTCTCCGCCAGAAGCTATAAGCGAAGCATTTCCATTAATTTTTACTCCTATGGCCGCTTTGTATCCGTATACGCCTATGCCTGCAAAGTAGTAGTTTCCCGTGTTTTTGTATCTAAATATTATTTGCCCTTCTGGAAACTTTATAGCACTTATAACATAGACTTTAACGTTTATTTCGTAGTCTTTGCCAACTTCTCCACGATAAAGAATCATTATTCTCTGATTATCCGATGCTGTTCCCCGGAGTTTGCCGTCTTCAATGGCCCACACACCACTTTCAATACTCCAATCGGACAAAGTATTGCTAAAATCGTTTTTGAAAATTGCATTTGTTGTCGAATAGTCAACTTCTCCAAAAGATGATATCCTTTCACTACTATATTGTGAACTAAGAACAGGTAAAGTGGCTGAGTAAATAATAATAATAATAAGAAACGCGGATGATAGCAAAGTGCGGGAGATTCCCAACCCCATCCATCCCTTCCACATCTCAATCCTGATTCATTTGTCTTACGATTTAATAAATCTTTACTCTAATACGCAGTTCAAATCTTTGGTTTAAGTCTGCAGGTGCGCGAATTTCCATAAAAATTGCGGGTTCTGGTGAATTGAAGGAGACGTTACCCCGAGATAAGCCTCGCGTAAGCATCGGATTGCCCATATTCAATGGAGAGAACTACCTGAAAGAGGCATTAGACTCGATTTTGGCGCAGACATATACAGATTTCGAGCTAATCATTTCGGATAATGCCTCTGCTGACCGCACCCAACAGATTTGCCGTGCGTATGCAGCCATGGAAAATCGCATACGTTACTACCGTAACGAAAGAAATCTTGGGGCTCCTAGGAATTTTAACCGCGTCTTTGAGTTGTCACTGGGCGAGTACTTTAAGTGGGCTGCATACGATGATGTGCTCGCTCCGGAGTATCTACAGAAGTGTGTCAGCGTACTTGACAAGGACCCATCCATTGTCTTGTGTCACACTAAGACAGGTCGAATCGATGAACATGGCGCATTAATGGGCACCTACGACCACAAGATGAGAATTGATTCACAAAAGCCACATGAACGTTTTGGTGATCTAATCAGCATACATAATCCATGTTGGCCCATTTTTGGAGTGGTACGGGCGAGTACACTTAGGATGACACCGCTCATTGGAAATTACGCGCGTGCGGATAGAAATCTACTGGCAGAAATTGGTCTCCTTGGCCAAATATATGAAATCCCCGAATCCCTTTTTTTTCGAAGAGACCATCCACAAGCATACACACGAAGGAAGAATTACCGCGAGTGGCAAATGGCTTGGTGGACAAACGCTAGCTGGATTAACTTCACCCACTGGAAGAACTGCATTGAGTTTTTCAGGTCTTTAAAGCGTGTTCCACTGAACTGGTCCGAGCGATTGTTATGCTACGAACAAATATTTAGGTGGTTTATTATAGAAGGGTGGAGGTTGATGAGCGATGACGTGGAAATATCTTTTCTGCGCCGTTCAAGCCTCGGACGCAAGCTGGCTTCAGCCGTTAAGTTGATCCTGCGACGTACATTGATTCCAATCATCGAGAAGACGTTTGAAGAAAAGCTTTAAAACTCGCTGGGAAAATGGGTGTAAAAGGACATCTTATGACTATCAAGAACTCCTAAATGAGAAAGATTTAAAAGCGGTAATAATTGCCTTACCAACTCATCTACACGCTGTAATTCATTATCCCAATACCCGAACCCATAGTTATCTAATGAGATTTGATCGAAGCAGCACTGGATCGGACAACTATCCCTGCCGCTTGAAGCAGGTAATATTATCAACTTGAGGGAAGGTTATATTAAATGAGTAAGAAAACTGTAGCTACCGCTATATGTGTCGCATTGATTTTGTTGGCAGGAGGCATTTTCGCCTACCAACAAGGATGGTTCACGGCAATTCAAGCTTCATCGACGCCTACGCCTTCACCAACGCCTTCATCGACGCCTACGCCTTCACCAACGCCAACTGTTTTCCAACCGCCAGATGGAAAATGTTACATCGGCGTTTGGAGAGATGGAATACTCACTTATGATGCACTAGGTAGTTTCATAAATGATACCGAAGCCAAAAGCGGTAAAAGAGTTGCCATATTAGCCATATATTCCTTGTTCGACCCAACAAGCAGCACATATCAAAATCCAGTTGAACGCTTAAAAGCAGCTGAAAGTCTTTATCGGAATGGGCGTATAAGCGCCATAGCCTTAGGCTGGAACCCTTGGAATCCTGCCATATTCAAAGATAGTCAAAGTGACACTCAAACAATCACCAAAATTGCGAATGGTGATTACGACAACTATCTTCGTATTGTTGCTCAAGGGTTGAAAGCATCACTGGCTGCACCTCTCTCTATAAGATTTGGATCTGAGATGAATGGTCAGTGGCATGGATATGGATACGACCACAATGTCTACATAAAGGCTTGGAGACGCATACACGATATTTTTAGAGAGATAGAAGTAAGGGCTGATTGGATCTTTCATCCGGCAAACCAACCACCGGGTCAGTATCCCCAGTGGTATCCAAACAGAAGACCTTGGAAAGACTATTACCCAGGAGATGCGTACGTTGATTGGATAGGTGTAAGCTGGCACAGTTTTAGTCTGTGGGGTATGGGAAAGGAGAAGACTATTGACCAGTGGTTTGCCGAAGGTGAGTACCTTGAGTTTGCAAAAGAGCATAACAAACCTTTCATTTTTTCCGAAGTCGGAACGGACGGATCGTTAGTGCCACGGTATGGCGTTCCAGTGTGGTATCAAGTACGACACATAAATCAGCTTTTTGATTTCATCAATCACCACAATGAAGTTAAGGCCTTCATGTGGTACGACTTGCCATACACACTATCCATTCCAGAGACATTAGCCGCTTACCGCCAAGGGATAGCCGATCCACGATATATATCAAAATCTCCAAACACGGACCCGTAAAGACGACCCTTAAAGACCGTCAATGTTTCTTCTTTTGGACTTATAAGATATCTTTTCTTCTTCTGTGGAATGGTTCAAGGCTTTTCAATAAGAAAATAGGAAGATAATTTACTACTTCTAATCAACTTTTAGCTTGTTATGCAAAAGGAATCGACACTTCGTTGGAAAGAAGGAGGTAGGATATGTGAATAGAAAGGTTGTGATGGTAGGTTTAGATGGGGGAACATTCGACCTTATTGGACCTTGGGCGGAAGAAGGTAAGTTGCCTAACATGGCTTGGTTGATGAAAAATGGTACTGGTGGATGTCTTACTTCAACATTTCCTCCAGTTACCCCTACAGCTTGGGCATCGTTTATGACTGGAAAAAACCCGGGAAAGCACGGAGTTATGGACTTTTACCTGCGTCAGAAAGGTAGTTATAATCGAATCATCGTAAACGCAAGCAACATTGATGGGGAGACCTTGTGGACCATATTGAGTAATGCGGGCGCGAGGGTTGGAGTTGTACATGTTCCACTCACATACCCTCCTGAGAAGCTAAATGGCTTTATAGTTTCTGGATATGTCTTGTCACCCTCACTCTCAACTTATCCTCCAGATTTGGCGAAAGAATTATCTTCGAAAGTTTATGGGTACAAAAGAATCTACTCTGATATATTGCTTGTTCAATATATGCAAGGAATGCAGGACGCCTATCTTGAAAGCGTTCGTTATGCAACAGAAAGGGAAGTAGAAGTCACCTTCTACCTTATGGAAAACTACGAATGGGATTTTTTTATGACCCATTTTTATTTCCTAGACCAGGTCCAGCACTTTCTATGGAAATACATGGATCCTAAACACCCAACTTATTGTCCAGAGGGTTCAAAGAAATATGGAGATGCTATCCTCAAATATTATCAAAGAATGGATGATGTAATAGGAGAAATCCTAGGAAGAATTGATCCGAATACAACCATTATTATCATGTCCGATCACGGTTTTGGGCCTTTGTATAAACGCGTGTATGTTAACCATTGGTTAAAGAAAATTGGTTTGTTAAGATTGAGAGGAGAATCGAAACCTTCAACTTCAGAAGACTGGTTATCGAAACTGGGATTAACTAGAGAAAAACTTATCAATCTGGTTGAAAAGCACGATTTGCTGAAATTTTTTATGAGAATAGCTCCTCGCGTGTTAGCAAGAAAGTTATATTGGGCTCTCCCTCGATCAACCCCTACTTTGCAAGATGTTGATTATCAACGAACACAGGCATATTCTGCTGGATACGTGGGACAGATCTACATTAACCTGAAAGGAAGGGATCCTCACGGGATTGTCGAACCAGGGAAAGATTACGAAGAGCTTAGAGACTATATCATTAAGGAACTTCACGAACTTAGGGATCCAGAAAGCGGAGAAAAGATTGTTGATACTGTGTCTAGAAAAGAGGAAATTTATTGGGGCCCATACATTGATCAAGCAGCTGATTTACTATTCACAATGATGAACATGAGTTATATAACTCAAGGCACAGTCGGTAGTCCTTGGGAATTCGGTCCAGACATGGATTCCTTAGCTGGAAGCCCTGGTTCTCTGACAGGATGGCATAGATTGAATGGAATCTTTATAGCAACCGGCCCTGACATAAAGAAAGGAGTTAGGATCGAAAATGCTAGGATCATAGACCTTGCACCAACCATTCTTCACATATTCGATGTTCCGATACCATCTGATGTCGACGGACGTGTCCTAAAGGAGATTTTTAAGCCCGATTCTCATCTGGCTAAGAATAAAGTTCGATATCGAGTTCCTAAAGTGCATGAAAGAGAAAAATACCATTTGATCGAAAAAGAAGAAGAAATTAAGAAAAAGCTTAAAGCACTCGGGTACTTGGGATAGATTCGCACCTGATTATTAGTTTTGCGATTAAGTGCTCGGAATTATCTGAGCTCTGTGATTGAAACATAGAACTCAGGGAGTTATTGGACGGGTCGAGCACGAAAAATTGCTTTGATAGGTAATGTGTAATGAAGGTCAAGGTCACCGTGGGTATGTGTGTGAAAAACTGTGAGGCAACCGTTCAAGAAGCCATTGACAGCGTCGTTAACCAAGATTACCCCCATGAACTTATGGAAATTATTGTTGTATATGGCAATAGCAAAGACAAAACAGTATTCATCATGATTGATAGTATTTCAAAGACAAATATACAGACGAAAACATATCACGATAAAGGAAAGGGGCTGGGAGTTGCAAGACAGATGGTAGTAAATAACGCATTAGGTGAGTATATAGTGTGGGTTGATGGCGATATCATATTGCCAAAGAATTACCTGCAAAAACAAGTGGAGTTCATGGATCAAAATCCACAGGTAGGTGTAGCTCAAGGAAAATGGGGGACATCTAAGGGAAGAACCATAGTTGCGGTTCTTGAGAATATGAGCGTACTAGATTATGAATTTAAAGATGCAAAGACATCCCCAAAATCACTGGGTTGCGTAGGAGGGATTTATCGCGTTAGAGCCTTAAGGCAAGTAGGGGGTTTTGATGGACGTATTAAAGGGGCTGCAGAAGACAGGGATGTCACAGCTAGAATTAGGGCCGCAGGTTGGCTACTTTCTTTTAACAAAAACGTAGAACTTTATCACAAAAACAGGGAAACATGGAGGGGGTTATGGGGTCAGTATTTTTGGTGGGGTTACGGAGAGCACTATATCAGCCATATACATAAGCTGACATCATATTATGTGTGGCCACATTGCTTATATAAAATTCCTCCCGTAGCCTTTATGGCTGGACTTAGACGTTCCATACGCGCCTACAAGGCATCACATCAAAAAATATCGTTTCTCTTGCCATTCCACAATTTTCTTAAAATGATAGCTTGGTGTTTTGGGTTCGTCAAAAGCCATAAGGAAGGCTATGGGCATGAACATCGCGCTAAGAGTTCCAATCGAAGCGAATGAGCCATCTCACTTTTACGTCTGAAGAGCCAAGGGCAGTACGCTCTATAGAGGCTACTCCAAGACAGTAGCTTCCCCCCGAGGTTTCCGCGGAGGAGACCCATGCTGTGATTCACGGCACGAATGTTCCACTCATCATCTAAATGTTTATAGACCCATATTTTGCTTTATTTTCATGCGCGGTGGATAATGGGATAGTATCAATGATATTCGTAACTTCGTACTAGAAGCATTTCTAAGTTTGAGGATTAGAAAGTTATGATTTCATAAAGAGGTAGAAGAGACGTCTACCTCGTGATTAAAAGTCGATATAAGCGAACATGATAAGAGAAAAGAACATGGAGGAATAAAGCATGCGTGTCTTGGTAACGGGTCATAAAGGATACATAGGCTCGGTCATGGTGCCCATGTTCCAAGCTGCTGGGTATGAAGTTGTAGGGCTCGATAACGATCTTTTTGACGGATGCGTCTTTGGCAATCCGGCGATCACCGGAGCTATCCCAGATATCCCATACGTGAAAAAAGATATTCGCGACATTAAACGCTCCGATCTACAAGGATGTAATGCTGTGGTGCATCTTTGCGCGCTATCAAATGACCCGCTTGGATATTTCAATCCAGATGCCACGTACGAGATCAATCATAAAGCTTCAGTTAACTTGGCGAAATTAGCCAAGAAGGTCGGAGTCCAACGTTACCTTCTCTCGTCATCATGCAGTGTCTACGGTGCCTCTAGCGCTGATATGGTGAACGAGGAATCAAAACCAAGGCCCATCACACCTTATGCAATCTCAAAGCTGCGAGCTGAAAGAGATATCTCGAGGCTGGCAGACTCCAGCTTTAGCCCGACTTTTCTGCGCTCTGCAACAGCCTATGGTGTATCTTCTATGCTTCGGTTCGACCTGGTGCTTAACAATCTGGTTGCTTGGGCCTACACTACTGGAATAATACTGTTA
>Ga0315314_1000643_pt1 | contig 36375 bp, 39 predicted proteins | sample TDP9_MG_FD_203631 | JGI IMG/M metagenome (GOLD analysis project Ga0315314, IMG submission 203631) | Freshwater sediment microbial communities from Lake Towuti, South Sulawesi, Indonesia - TDP9 | ecosystem: Environmental > Aquatic > Freshwater > Lake > Sediment | place: Indonesia: South Sulawesi... | reverse complement strand
GCTGCACACGTCGGTTACCGTCTGGTTTCAGGCTCTTTTCACCCCCCTTCCGGGGTTCTTTTCGGTTTTCCGTCACCGTACTAGTGCGCTATCGGTCTTGAGACGTGTTTAGTCTTGGAAGTTGATGGCTTCCGGTTTCTCAAACCCATACCAGGGTATGATACTCGGGAACACCAGCCCAGCTCTTTCCAGCTTACGTCTACGGGGCTGTCACCCTCTTTGGCAGGCCGTTTCAGGCCACCTCAACTTAACCAGTGAAGAGGAGGCTGGGTCCACCACTCTACATCTCCGGATGGTTTCCCACTCGGATTCGGTTTGGACTTTTCCCTTTTCGCTCGCTGCTAGTGGGGGAATCACGATTGTTTTCTCTTCCTCCGCCTACTAAGATGTTTCAGTTCGGCGGGTTCCCGCTCCCGACGGAGCGCCACGGGTTCCGAAGAACTCGCGGCGAGAAGTCTCATTCAGGTTTCCTCGGTTCCACAGCTGCGTGCGCTTAGCCGAGGCGTTTCGCCGCTTGCCGCGCCCTTCGTCGGCGTCTCAAGCCGAGCCATTCCCCAGACGGCGTAGCGTGTCGAGCCTACTATCGCGTTGGGTTTTAGGTGTTTGTTTGACGTCTGAGGATGTTGTAGGCTCCTTAACGCTTTATGGTGTCTGCACGGTGTTCATTGTGAGCCGGAGAAAAGCTCACTCCACCCTTCACCCAAGACGGGCACGTCGTGGGTTGCATCTCGTGGATGGAGTTTATTGTGGCGTCAATTTTTATCGCCGCAAAATGTTCTTAGGCATGTCTTAACGATATAAACGTTGCGCACACGTAAGTCACTTTTGATGTTTGTTGCCATGTTGAAAGCGATGTTGGGTTTATACACGTTCATGTATATTACGGATGAACAGGTCTAATCCAGATGGTTGTTACTATAGGTTGTGGTTTTGTGCTGGGAATTTAATTTTTAGAAGTAGAAGGGGCTCAACAGCTTACGCCTTCTTCTACCCAAAGGTTTGGGAGCCGTGTGCGTGTTAGTGTTGAACAGTCCTTAAGTAACACTAACAACTTATGATTGTCATTACACTTCTACAATGTGAAAGTCGAAGTGCTCTACGAGGTCGCCGTCTTTTATTCGGTTTGTGGCTTCAATGAGAGCTTGTTCCTCGTCTTTAGCCTTGGCAACCAACTCGAACTGTGCAAGCCATCTACAGTGAATACTCTCTTAACCAATCATACACACTCCACTGCAACTGAAGCCACAGTTTGGTGCTGTTTGTGTGATTGTGTTTGGGGTAATTTATAACATACTTATCTGGTGATTTCAATGTTGGTTAACGTGATGTACTTTGCATTTGGCGCTTCCATCTTGGTGTCTTAGGGTTTTCTGCGCAAAAATTGAGTTAGGCGTGTTCCTTTTGAGAATTGAAAGACTCTGTGCTCTCCATTTCTTTTATGAAAGATGGAGAATGCCTCAATTTCAGGAATAAGAGCAGATAGTTCCTTTTCGAGTTCTTTAACTTCAGGTGATGATTGAATGATAAGGTTGAAGCTACCTTCAGTAATTTCGGGATAATGTTGACTATGAGGGTTGCCTTCGGGATGAACCTCAGCCATAATCCTGAGCCTAGGTTTTATAGATGCCTTTTCTATCGTTTGTGATTGGGCTATAATGGTTTGGTCATTAATATATGCAAGTGCTTCCTCAGCATTCTTTAGCATCTGCGCGGAAATTTCTATTTTCTTCTTCTCTAAATGTGAACGCAAAACGTTCATAAGCATCTGATAAAACAGGTGTTCTTTGGGAATTGTCTCAAAAAAAGAGCCATCTACTATAGAAACTTTTACTTTCTCCGTATCTCTGTATGTTCTTATTAGATAAAGACACTTTCTTTCCAATTTGAAATAACTCTCATCAGCGACAGGTTTACCATCCATAATCGTGGCTATTCTTGAAACTAGATGGTCACCGTTCACCACGTCTATTTCTTCTAAGCTTTTGTTTTTGGTTGGAATTGTTGAGTTAAAAGAAGAAATGCTTCCAGCTTTCGAGTCTTTTAATTCTACCAAGCTCCCGCCGATAATTTTCTTGCCCTGCTTGTTTACTTTGAATAGAAAGTCGGGAAAATGGTCTGATTTCGAATATAGCAATGTTTTTTGTATTCCTTTACTCTTCAGCCAATCCTCGCTTAGGTTGCTCCAGAAATCAAATCCGTGTAGTTGCCTAGCATCTTTGCGATTGTCGATGTAAGCTAGTTTCTTTCCGCATGTTTTAATTACAAACTCTTCTAGAGGTGAATGCAGGTTGATACTGTCATTCTTCAAATTGTTTACTACTTCGACAAAAAGTGTAGTTGCGTCTATTAACGACATCAGAGAAGACTCCTTTGCTCGGTCGTAACTCTTCTGAGCTGCCAGATTTCTTTCAAATTTGGCGTGAATCTATAATAATCATAATATTTGGATACGCTGTCGGCGGCTCTCGGGAAGGTCAATCGTTTCTTGATGATTTCAACGTTTTTTGGGTCTATTTCTATTCCTATGGAGTTTCTCCCCAATTGGTATGCGACCACCGATGTGGTTCCTGTTCCAGCAAGAGGGTCTAAGACTGTGTCTCCTTGCAGAGTTGATGAGAGAATTATTCTGAGAAGCAGTGCGACTGGGCTCTGTTGCACATGAACTCTGTTGCCTTGCAGGTCTCTTATCGCTTCATCACCAGCAAAATACCCTGAAGTCAACTCTCTAATGTCATCCCATACGTCGGTGACGTAGACTCCGTTTTCTCGTTCATACTTGTGTTCGGGGAGAGGAGGCAAATCTATACGTAACTTGTTGAAGACTCTGGGTTTTTCGCCTTTAATGGCATAGGCGATGATTTGGTATTGCTTTGAGAAACTGGAATTAACTGGGACCGCAGAGGTCTTCTTTTTCCAAACAATGAGATTTTGGAATTTCCAGCCTGTTTTTCTGAGAGCTCTAAGCACTTGTTCAGTGTTCTTTTCTCTTTGCATGAAATAAATGGCTCCGCCATTTACCGTGACTTCACGAACTTTATGTAGAATCTCCTTTAACCACTCCCAATATTTCCAAGCAGGTTGATTATCATCAAAGAATCTGTAGTCTTTTCCTTGCCTGTACGGTGGGTCAAGAAAAGTCATATTGATATCAGTAATGGACCCTTCATCAAGGTATTTGATACAGTCTCCTTCAAGTACTCTGTAGAATATGTCTGACTTTTCAGAGATGAAGCTGGACATGGAAGCCTCCGCCTGTTGCTCCAAGCGAGTAGGAGAGCTCTTTTGGTTCTCATTTGATGTAACTTGAAATCCGTTTTCAGTTTTGCTAAGTTCTACCTTAGTTCCGACTGCGAACTTATTTTTAAGAAAGGGAGACCAAAGTCTACCGTACTTGTCGATTTTCGCTGGATTATTGTTCAACGTAGTAGAGTATGGCATGTTAGAATCCCCAATCAGTTCGGGTAGACTTTCAATTGGAATTTGGATGAATCCTCGAAGAACTTCCATCTTCTGTAAGACTTTGCTTACCATTCGCATCCTCTTTTATCAGAGTGTTTCTCTTCTAATAAGTCTTAAAAAGCTTAGCAGCACAAACGCAAGAAGAAGGATGAAGCATGTCGAAACGTTCAGTGAGCTTTGAACAATTCAAAGAAGAGCAAGCTAAGCGCTTCGAAGATTTCACAGTTGGCTATCAGGAGCAGCCTACAGAGCAAGACCCTAAGAGACTTATGAAGATTTCTTAGAATCTGGCAAAACCCTAGACGAATACTCAAAAGAAGACTGCTAATAAAATCAACAATCAGGCTGCGCTTGAGTGTTTGACCTCAACTAAACAGAAATCGACTCCACACCTAACTCCAACAACGTGAATGTGTATTCTGGATTCATAAATTAGTTAAATAGAAACAGGGGTAATCATCGACACAAACATCGTTAGGAGCCACAGCCTCTCATGCAAGCAATAATGGTAACACCAGCCCAAAGAAAACAGTTAGAAACCAAAATGAGAAAGCTCTTCCAAAACGAAATGAAAAAACTCAGCCAAGACCTACAAACAGTCCTAGCAGACGACATCGTTACGGCTTTTCTCAACAGAATAAGCATATTCCTAAAAATAGAGGCAAAAACAAGGCGGTACACCCGCACAAAACGTATTTTGAATCCATAAATCATTTATACACAAACACAAAATAAAAAATAAAAAGGTGGAAAAAAACCGTGCGCAGATCCAAACTCGAGATGTACATCGACATCCTCAAGGTCTTGGCACGACACGGACCCCTAAAACTAACACACATCATGTATAAAGCAAACGTAAACTGCAGCGTCCTGAAGGAGTACCTAGACTTCCTAATCGCCAACAACCTGGTCGAAGAAAAAACCGTCGGCAAAAAACGCATAGTCTATGCCATAACAGAACGAGGCACAACCGTGCTAAAGTACTTCAGAGAACTAAAAGCCGTACTCCCCATCATCGAAGAGGCAAGAGCCTCAGCAAACACACTGCAGAGACCTCTCCCACCAAGCCTGCTCTAGCCCACTCTACCACATTTTGTTCCTGAAAAATTCAAGAAAATAGAACTGAGTCTCTCTTCTCTCTTTTCAAAAAGTCAGCATCTTCTCGCGCAGCCCGCAAACTAAACAAGTTTCTTTTTGAGACGTTCTCACTTGTGCGGCACATCAATGGCAATGAAAAGAATGTTGTTTCCACGAACCAGAACATTGCCGTAGTTTGCGATCAGAGTGTCGTTCACGTGTTCAGAGGCTCCATCCAACAAGATGTTCATATAACCATCACAACGAATCATAGTGCCGTGGTATTCGACACCGTTCTTCAACGTAATAATCACGTAGTTGTTCAACTGCTTCGTCAACACGTTTAAGGGTTTTCTGCTGGGTTCCATCACTGCACCGCCGATGCACATTCAACGCTATTTATGTCGGTCACTATTCACCAAACCCTCTTACTATAAAAGTTTTATGAAAACCAAACCTTTAACACACTACAGAACCAGAGCCACAGAACTCAACGGCTTTGGAAGCGAGGTTCAAAACCCCAATGGAGACCAGCCAAAAACAAATAATAATCTTGGGGGCGGGTTACGGTGGGCTCCGCACAGCACTACGACTGGAAAGCCTGCTAAAAAACAACCTCAACTGGAGAACCCTACTCGTCGACCGCTACGGCGTGCACCAACTAAAGACAGAACTCCACGAGGTTGCGGCTGGAAGAACCAGAGCCGAAACAGTAACAATCCCAGTTACCGAACTGATCAAAAACAAAAGAATCGACTTCCTCCAAGCCGAAGCAACGGACATAAACTTCAAAGAACGCATAGTCGTGACCACAAAAGGAAAAATCAGGTACGACAAGCTCGTCATAGCCCTCGGCAGCGAAACCGAATTCTACAACATCCCAGGTCTGAGCAGACATGCGTTTACGTTGTCATCCATCGAAGACGCTGAAAGAATCAGAAAGCACATCCGAGAGATGTTTGCGCAAGCCAAAAATGAAACCAACGAAACCCAGAGACAAGCGATGTTGACAATCGTTGTGGGCGGCGGGGGCTTCACAGGCGTTGAACTCTCAACCGAACTCGCTGACTACGTGGTTAAGTTGTGCAAACGAATCCAAATACCCTCAAAAGACACGCAACTTATCGTAATAGAGGCAGGAAACACCGTTCTCCCAGGGTTCAATCTAGAACTAGTCAAACGCGCTCAACAGGTCATGAAAGCCAAGGGCATAAGACTCCTGCTTAACACGCCATGCGTCTCAGTTGAAGCCGACGCGGTCAGGTTGAAGACGGGTGAAATTATCCAAACTCGTACGTTGATGTGGACTGGCGGAGTAAGAGCATGCGACCTAGTGGCTGAAGCGGGGTTGAAGTATGGACCTCGCAGCCGAGTTGTCGTGAACCCTTATATGGAGTCTGTTGACCATCCTGAGGTTTACGTAATTGGCGACAATGCCTTAGTTCTTGACCCGGTCAGTGGTAGACCCTTGGCGCCCACAGCTCAGCTGGCACTTCAGCAGGCTGAGGTTGCGGCTCTAAACATTTACGCGGACGTGAAGGAAGCGAAGAGGGTTAGGTACATTCCAAAGATGGAAGGTCAATTCGTGTCTTTGGGTGGTCGGAACGCGGTTGGGTGGGTTTGGAAGCTCAAAGTCACTGGTTTTGTGGCTTGGCTTCTTAAGAGGATGTCTCTTGCGCGGTATCTCTACTCGCTGGGAGGCTTCAGACTTGCGGTTCCGAGGCTGCTGACGCTGTTCTTATCCTAGAAGGTCTTGAGTGAAGGTTTTTATGAGACCAACCATGAAATTTAATGAAGGCAACCGAATGAGCTCACACGAGACAGTCCTGTTTGAAAAATGCCCGTTGTGCGGACAAGCAAAAATAACCATCGAGAAACCTCGACGCTTGCTTTTCTCCAAACCAAAAATCAATGCTTGTCCTCGGTGTTCTGCTGAATTTGCTGCCAAGGGGTCGGACAATTATCAGCTGGTTTTCTGTGAACCCCGCAGCCTAGTTGGACGACACAACTGCCGAGACCGCATCTTCCGAGGCTGCTATTTGGATGCAGTCTTTTCGAAGGCAGAGTGGCAACAAATCTCTGAGGGCGGCGAAAGCTCTGCCTTCGCGAGATTCTTGGAGATGAGTGAAAAATTCTGCCTTGGCTTGCTGCCCACCTATCCTTCAGAGGGATTGCCGTTCACTTTGGAAAGCGGCGAAGTTGTGCACTATGTTTCATCGCCTGTTTATCTGGATGAGAAAAAGCCCTCTCAAGGAAAAGCGTCAGACGAAGGGACTTTCTTCTTGACCAATAAACGCATAGGCTTCGTGTATCCTTCGGGAACTCTCACAATTCGGTTAGGGAATATAATGCAAGTTGAGGACACATCTCCGGGTTTCCTTGTAAAAGCTAAGGGTTCTCATGAACCATGGTATTTCTTTCCACCCGCCAATGACCCTGCTCTTGCTGCAGTGCGTGGCGCTATACGCAATCTTAAGAGGAAGGGTTAACCCTACGTTTTTGTCAGAGGCACGCTTGGCATGTCAGAGTTGGCGGCAGTTTCATTCAGTATAGAAACTGAAGTAACGCCTGCATACTATGAGGAATTGCTCAAGTACATCTACCAGAGTTATCTTCAGCCTTCTGCGCAACGGCTTGCCAACGTAAAGCAGACCACTACAGATGCTGACAACGTCCTTGACTTTGCTTTTCTTGAACCCGAGGAAAAATGGCACGTCGATGTCAGAGTGAAAATGGGAAAGCCAATACAGGTTACAATGACGCCAAGCGGCGGAGTTGTGCCCCAAGCTGTTCTGGACCGCATCAAAGAAGACCTCATTATCATGGTTCAGTTTTTTGAGGAATCTATCCGGCGTTCGAGCATGTATTTTGCTTGGGTCGAAGGCAGAGAGGTCGTGCCTGAGAAGTCGCCCTTAAGACGCGCTCGCATCATTGAGAGAATCTTTTTCGGCAACATTCTCTTCTTGTTAGCTCTCTTATTTGCCGTCAGCTTGGTTTTGTTCTTTTTGATAGGACTCTGGGCTGCGGTTGTGATTGTTGTGGGTCAACTTCTTACAGTTCTTTTCGCTGACAGAATCATTGGCAGCATGAGCGACTGGGCAATAACAACGCAGAACCCTATGGTACACATACTGCAATACCACCTACCAGCCAAAGAACGAGCATCTTTTGCTCAAAGGTTCAAGAGCGATAAGAAAAAGCTGTTGCAGATGAAGAAAGAAATCTACGACCGCACAATCGCCTTAGGCAGACCAGTTGAATGCGAAACCGCGCGCGAGGTAATGTCCAGATATGGATTGGAATGCTCACCCGAGAACATGGCGAGCAAGAGTGTCAACGTGTTTGGTTTGGTGAAGGACACTACTGAGAAATTCGGGTTGCCTTTTCCAAAAGTTGTGCTTTCAAACACGATGGTTCCAAACGCTGCAGCCGCAGGTCCAAGCCCAAAACACGGCATCATACTCCTCACCACGGGTTTGCTTGTTCAATTGAAGGAAGACGAGATTCAAGCGGTTTTGGCACACGAACTAAGCCACCTCAATGGCAGAGACCCGTTTGTCCTCTTCGGCTTGGTAACGGGCGAATACCTTCTCAGACTCTTCGTCTTGTGGCCCTACATCCAATTTTTCGGTCTTCTTTACATCCTGTTCATACTGGGCGCGATCTATTTTGTAGCCAAGTTTTTTGAAGCCCGAGCTGACCTTGAATCAGCCATCAAAATGGGAAACCCGAAGCTGTTAGCCGGAGCGTTGAGAAAAATTGGTTTCCGCCGATTGCACTTTGAACGTTCTCCCTCAAACAAAATTCAAGACTGGATAAGCTGGGATCCGCACCCGCCTGTTTATTTCCGTGTTGAACGACTGGAGAAACTTGAGACTACCAAAGAAGTGAAGCACACACTTGTTCAATCAGCCAAAGACTGCATCAGAGGTTTTCTCGCAGCGCTGTAGAGCCCCTTTCGAAGAGAGCTTCAGTAAACAACAAATAAAGGTAGCAAACAGAAATTAGGTTGGCGCAATTTGAATGGAAATCAAGGGTTTTTTAGGCATTAGCCTCTCAGACTGGGACAGCAAGGTATCGTCGGTCATATTCTTGCCAAATTGCAATATGCGCTGTCCCTTCTGTTATAATAAAAGTCTGGTTCTGAACCCTGAAAAATTGCCGACAATACCAATTGAACATGTTGAAAGCTACCTTGAAGCAAATAAGAAATGGATTGACGGTGTCGTAATAACTGGAGGCGAACCGACCCTCCACAGGGATTTGCCGTCTTTATGCGAGAAAATAAAAAAGTCAGGCTTCAAGGTTAAGGTTGACACCAATGGAACCAATCCATCAATGCTCGGTAAACTAATCGCTGAACGGCTTATCGACTACGTAGCTGTGGACGTGAAAGCCCAGCTGACGAATGAAGGATACTCTAAAGCTTCGGGTGTCGATGAAGTTTCCTTTCTCGAGAAAATCAACGAGACGATTCACCTGGTGCTAGACGGTTCTGTTGACTACGAATTCAGAACAACAGTCGTTCCAACGCTGCATCAAATCGAAGATCTGACAAAGATATGTCAGACAATAAGGGGATGCAAGAAATACGCCATACAGAACTTCAAATCGGATGTCGAAACAATCAACCCAAAATATCAGAGTCTGAAGCCGTTCTCCAGGGCTCAAATGGAAAAGTTTCTTCGCACAGCCAAAAAAATAATTCCAAACACGATTGTGAGAGGTTAGCCTCGAACTTAGGGAGTCGACTTCATCTTTTCGTACATTTTTTCTAAGGTCCAGCGTATGGTGGATTTCAGTTCTCTAGCCCTCTCGGCTCCTGTGTTTCTGATGTTGAGCTCACGAATGACATCGCCGTCCTTGATTATTTCATAGGATAAAATCTTATCTGGCGGGATTTCACCCGCACTTGCAGATTCGCGGTCTTTCTCCTGCATCTTGGCTAACACGCGCTCAACGAGGAAAGCCATGAAAGGCGGAGTGTCGACGGTAAACTCTCTGTTTTGAGCGATAACAACACGGAGAGAATCCTCGTTTAGATACATGTTAGCGAGCAATTCGCCTGTCACAGTCTTTATGGGTATTGCCTGAGCATACTCCAAAACAGGCGGCGCGGTTTCCTCAGTCAGAGCAGGAGAGGGCGGGCTTGGAGGCGCCATCTCTTCTGTTATAGGCGCAGGTGTTGCTGGTTTAGTGATTTCGGGCTTCTTGAAGCCTTTCTCTATCAGGGCAGAGTTGACGAAGTCAAGCAAGGCTCGAAGCTGTTCTACCTCTATCTGAAGTTGGTTGACACGTTTTTCGAGCATGGTTCGCAGCTCTGCTATCTTCCTCATTTTGTCCTCTTCACGCACTTCGCCTTTATCGGTCAATGAGTTTTCCTCGACTTTTCTTAAGGCTGATGTTACTTATCAGCGTTAAGCCTACACAATCATCAACGTTCACTTTCAACAACATCGAAAGTCTCCCAAACACGCCAGCCAACAGGTAGAAGAAGACTAAAGGCAATTGCCCCTTCTTCTTCTGAAATTAATCACATGCACGCACCCAGCAACAAAAAAGCATACATTGTAATAAGCAAGCGTTGAACTTCAGTATTCAAACGTGTACGACTTCAACCTACTCGTCTCCTGCTCTTGGACTGCTGTGGGAAGAGCAAAAAGCGAAATAGCTCACTTTCTGAGGTTGCTGGGCGATGAAAAGCCCCTTATTAAGGGCACCATCGCACGTGGCATCATAGGCGTTAAAACCCGCTTAGACTCAAGAGAAGTTGTTCGAGGGCTCAAAGCACTTTTCGAAACCAACCCAGCAGGTTTCCAGTACACTTTAAAGTGGGTGCCTGTTGACTCATGGACTGCTTCTGACCTTGAATCAATGAAAACGGCGGTAACACAGGTTAAAGACAAAATTAACCACGGTGAACGCTGGCGTATGACCGTGGAAAAACGACGCTACACCCTATACCACAAGATCGACATAATCAAGGAATTGGCTGAACTCATTGACGAGAAGGTGGACTTGAAAAATCCCGACAAGATTGTTCGCATAGACATAATCGGAAACTTCGCGGGTGTGTCCATTCTGTCGCCACACGAGATATTTTCCGCCACAAAATTAGCTTTGTAGATAAAAATAGACACGAGTTAGACTTCGGCTGTGACTACGTCTTGAGCCGACTTGAATTTAACGCCCCATCTTTTCTGCAGATATTCTTCAAACTCTTTGAACACTCGGCTGTCTGTCCTATTTAATTTCACGCAGACTGGCTTGCTGAGTTGCAGACCACTCATGTCATAGACCGCAGTGGTTCTAGCCAAGTTTTCATCGGATAGAATTGCCTTTACGAGGTCCTCAGACGGCGATTCGGAGAACAACCAGGCAGTGTAGGCAACATTTACTACGCGGTAAGATACTCCTTCTCGTACAGCACACCTTGAAGCCTTAGCGATCTTCTTAAAGGTAGACGGGTTGATGGCTCGCGTCCATAAAAAGTTGTGGTACTGATCATCAACATTAACCCAATCTTCATGCTCAGAGATTTTCCATCCTAGCGATTGGCTCTCGTCTTTGAAGCTACGAATCAGCTCCCAGACTTTCGGGGCACTCAATGTGTTCATCACTGATACAATTGTCTAGAAAATACTTCTAGTCGAAAAATTTAAACCTATTCGACAAATGCAGCGCAATTTTTTCGTAATAAACTGAATTTTTTGAAAAAAATCAGGGAAAAAGGATTTCAAATCGGCAATTTTCCGAATGTTGATATTTAGAAATTTTACGAAAAATCTATTGTTTTTTCTACATTTTTCCGACAACAAGTCATAAATCGATGATATGGCTAAATCCACTTAACTAAAGGGTTTGAGGGCATGAGGTCGAAGAGTCAAGAAGCAACCCTAGACGACTTGGACATGCATATTCTTCGCCTTCTTCAAGAAAATGCGAAGCAGACCTACACTGAAATCGGCAGCAGGCTCAATGTGGCGCACTCTACCGTGTACGACAGAATCCAGAAGATGGAGGAACAAGGTGTAATCAAAAAATATGAGGCGCTCGTTGACCTTGAGAAAATCGGGGCACAGCAGATAACCGCGCAGATGACTATAACCACGGAGCCCAGAGAAACTGAGATTATAGCCAGAAAATTGGGCAGGTTCGACGAGGTCCTCGAGGTGTCAACATCTTTTTCTGAAGAACTTGTTATCATTGCAAAGGTTGTTGCGAGAGATCAAGCCAGGCTACATTCTTTCATAGCTCAGTCGATTGCTCCCCTTCCGGGCGTGTTAAGGATCAGAACTGCCATCGTGACTAAAAAGTATAAGGAAGAAAGGTTTCGTCTGCCTTTGTGAGAAAACGTTCGATAAAAAGGAATAACTTATAAAAGAGTTGCAGCGTATTTGCGGTTAGAAACTGAAGGGACGAATTTATGGGGGCTTCATCTTCAAGAGTGCTGAGAAACGTGATGCGGGAAGAAGCCTTTTACTTCTTCACATCAATTGGCAACTACACTGGTCAAAGTGCAGCTTCGCTGGAAGAGTTTCTCCAAAAGATTAAGGACGTGGACATTAAGTCGTTAGAGTTTCATCTTTTCCGTGAAGACTTTGAGAAATGGTTGGCTCAGACCTTGGGCGACAATCGTTTAGCCGAGGAAATCAAGGGCTTAAGAACACAGAAGGTTGTTGGAAACGCCCTCCGAGACCGCCTTTACTTCCTCGTTTCAAGACGACTGAAAGAGTTGAAAGGCGCTTCGCCTCCTAGATAGCAGCTTCAGTAGGCTGTTCTGTAACCTTCTTGAGCTGACGCTGATACATCTCAGCGATTTCCTGAACAGTGGTGGCGTCTTCAGCCGACTTGTCTATCCGATAGCTTCCCGTGAACCTGGGAAACCTGATAGCGAGCCCGCTTCCCCTTCGTATCGAGTTCATTGCAGCCGTGTGAATTGGGCTGAGGGTGATTTCTGCGCCTATGACTTCTATGACCACTTTGGGTTCAAACCACACGTCAGCCTCGAGGGTTGAGTTGACTCTGGGACTTCTGCGCGGCAGCTCATGCTTTTCCAGCATTTTGGGAATCTTTGCCAGGTCTTCGTCAGTGAAACCTGTTCCACATTTAGTCACGGTTTCGAATTCATCCTCTTCTGAATCGTAAGCGGCTAAGAGCAGCGCGCCGTATGTTCCGGCTCGTTTTCCCCGGCCATGAAAAGCTCCGACGATGACAAGGTCAACCGCATCTGTCATTTCGCTCTTATAATCTCGCTTGTACTTTATCCAAAGCCAACCCCTAGCCCCTGCCTGATACACGGCGTCTTCACTTATGGACTTGCATACTACGCCTTCGCAGCCGCTTTCCACCGCTTTCTCAAAGAACTTTTCGAGCTCATCCCTATCATCTGTAACCAAGTATTCGGCGACTTTGACTCTGTCGCTCGAAGTGATGCTTTTTTCCAGTGTCTTGTGTCTGACAGGGTATGGCTTCAAGGTCAGGTCTCTTTCATCAACCATTAGAGCGTCGAAGGCGAACAGTGAAACAGGGTATTCTTCGATTGCCTGTTTTATGCCATACTTACGTCGGCGGTGCATGAGTTCTTGAAAGGGTCTCATTTCACCTGAGTCAGAGTCTATGGCCACGACTTCGGCTTCGATTATAGCCTGTTTAGGCTTCACATACCTTTTTATTAATTCCACTGCGTCTGGGTATTGGTCGGTTATGTTTTCCAGTCGCCGCGAGAACAGAGTGACCTTGGTGTCTTCTTTATGAGCCTGTATGCGTTCTCCGTCGTATTTGAATTCAACTATGCACTTTCCACCGAGTTTCTCAAGGATTTCCTCAGGTGAGCCAAGCCTTTCCGCGAGCATGGGTCTGATTGGTTCGCCTATAGAAACGCCGAATTTTCTGATGCCCTCTAATCCTTTTTCAGCTGCTGTTTTTGCCACTCTTCCTAAATCGGATGAGATGTTGTAGGCGCGTTCGATTTCTTCTCGGGCTTCTTTTCCGCCGCCGTAAGCTATTGCCAGCGCGTCTAACACGGTCATGTCGGCTATTCCAAGCCTTAATTCGCCAGCTACGGTTCTTATGAGGTATTTTGCCTCTTTCGGCGTTGCGTCTGAAAGTAGCCCTGCGAGCATGTTTATCTTCTGGTCCATCGAGCCTGCACCAGTAGACCTTGCCATCTTGTCCAGTGTCTCATAGACTCTTTTAACGGTTAATGGCTCATGGGCGAATGTCTTCTGAGTCTTCTTTTCAAGGAATTTCTCTGCGGTTAAGCCCAAGTCGCCTGTTTTTTTCATGTCTGCTTCAATTTCTCTTTCGCTTCTACCTGTTGGTTTGGCGATGGCTCGTAAAGCTAGTTTCTCGGCTACGCCGATTTCGATTCCCATAAAGTCTGGGTACAGTTTGCCCTGTGTTAGGTAGGCAACTTTGTCGATTACGTTTTTGGGTGTTTTTTTAAGAAATTCAACTAGGTGATCGGTCATTTCCAAACGTTTGGTTGTGGACTCGATTTTTTCGTAGGCGTCTGCCATGAGCGAGTACTTCATGCTTGTTGCACGCTTCTGCTCGTAGAAACAAGACGATTAGTGAGTATTAAAGCTGAATGATTAAGAACGCCCTGTTGCCTCGGCTCGCAGCCAAGAAACAGTTTTGTCGACGGTCTCATCTTCTTTGCCCTGAAACGCATGGTTCGCCGATTCTATGATTAAGAGCTCCTTATGCCCCTTAGCCGCCTCATAGTTTATCTTTGCTTCTTCCAGACCGACAATTTCGTCGCCGCTTCCGTTGATTATCAAAAGATGAACGTTTTCTAGTTTTGAAACGACTTCACATTCTCTGAGTTTCATTAATTTCTGACGCACATCGCGCGGTCTGAGAGTAATCCCGTATACGTGCAGACTGAAGAGTCGTGAAACGTTTACAACCGTGTCAACGTATGAAATCAGCGTGAAGAGGTAGTAACCGAGTCGACCTCGGGTTCTTGTTATAAACTTTTTCACGTTGTAGGCGTGGTCGTGTGGAGTAGCCCACAAAACAATACCCTGTATGCGTTTGTCTGCTTGCGCCATGTAAAGAGCCACGGCTCCGCCCAGACTGTGCCCAACGACATAGACTGAATCAGAGTCTGTCTCCCGCTTCGTCATGAGAAAATTGACAGCCGCCTCAAGGTCACGCTGTTCATCCCAGCCGTAACCAAACTCTCCAGTGCTCTTTCCGCAGCTTCGAAAGTCAAAAAGCAAGGTGATGAAGCCTTCTTCGCAGGCGGATTTTGCCAGCCGCTCAAAGATTTCGTAGCCGTGGAATCCTCTCTTGTCGAAACCGTGACATATGATGACAGCTGGTGCTGGTGTCTTGTCGGGAATGTAGAGAACGCCGTGAATTTGGGCGCCTTCCGATTCGAACTTTACAGTTTCAGCCTTCAACCGTGAAGTAATCCCTTCTTTTTGAAGAGTTTGTTAAATCTAATATATTGCTTATGCACAACCTTAGACTTTGGAGCTGTTCTTTGTTGGCTGAATCGAAACCTTGGCACAAAGTGTGGCCGCAGGATGTGCCCAAAACTCTCCTATATCCGGAGGTTCCTCTTTTTGAGCTCTTACGCAAATCCGCCGAAAAACATCCTGATAGCACGGCAATCATTTATCTTGGCAAGAAAATCACGTACAGGGAGCTAGACTTATTCTCCGACAGGTTTGCGGCAGCGTTGCATGACCTGGGAGTTAAAAAAGGCGACCGTGTGGCAGTGTATCTCCCGAACATTCCTCAGTACGTCATCGGTTACTACGGCGCCTCAAAGGTAGGCGCAGTCGTTACGGCTGTGAGCCCACTCTACAAGGAACGAGAACTGGAGTATCAGATTAAAGATTCTGGGGCTGAGACACTCATATTCCTCGACTTACTCTATCCGATCGTTAAGACTGCGAGGGAAAAAACCAAGCTTAAACACCTCATAGTAGCCAACATAGGCGAGTATCTTCCTTCAGCGAAGCGTATCCTAGGTTCACTCCTCAAGAAAGTGCCAAGCCACGAAGTGCCAAGGGAAACGGGAGTCTACCACTTCAGAGAGCTAGTAGACAAGTCTACAGCTGCGCCTCTTAGGGTGGAAATAAACCCGAAAGAAGACTTGGCAGCTTTACAGTACACGGGCGGCACAACAGGCGTTCCCAAGGGTGCAATGCTGACTCATTTTAACCTTGTTTCCAACGCCGTCGCCTGCGTTGCATGGCTGTACGGCAAAGAACCGAAGGAGGCTCAGGACGTGTTCTTGACCGTGATACCTCTGTTCCACATCTACGGCATGACTACTGCCATGAACGCGCCCATCTACCTTGCAGGCACAATGGTTTTGCTTCCGAGACCCGACCCGTTAGATATATTGAAAGCCATTCAAGAGAACAGGGTAACCATTTACTGCGGCGTTCCCACATTATATTCAATCCTCATAAATCACCCTGACATATCAAAGTACAATCTCAAATCGGTAAAATTCTGCATCTCGGGTGCTTCACCGCTTCCACCCGAGGTTCAGAAAAGGTTCATGGAGCTAACTGGGGGCGTCTTGGTGGAAGGCTATGGTTTAACCGAGTCCTCTCCTGTGACACATGGTAATCCGCTTGACCCCACGTTGAAAACGGTCAAAATGGGCTCGATTGGAATCCCCTGGCCAGACACCGACGCCAAGATAGTCGATGTGGAAACAGGTGCGAAAGAACTATCCGTGGGTGAGGTTGGAGAGCTTATCATTAAGGGTCCGCAGATAATGAAGGGCTATTGGAACCAACCTGAGGAAACAGACGCTGTGTTGCGTGACGGTTGGCTCTACACGGGCGACATAGGAAAAATGGATGAAGACGGCTACTTCTACATCACGGACCGCAAGAAAGATCTGATAAAATACAAGGGCTTCAGCGTCTATCCACGAGAGATTGAGGACGTGCTCTATGAACACCCCGCCATCAAACTCTGCGCCGTGGTAGGCAGACCTGATAAGACTGCGGGTGAAATCCCAAAGGCTTTCGTTGTTTTGAAAGAGGGCGCCACAGCAACCGAGGACGAGATCAAGAAGTTCGTCAGAGCTCGAGTAGCGCCATACAAAGCAATAAGGGAAATCGAATTTCGAGCTGAATTGCCCATGAGCGTGGTAGGCAAGGTGCTACGGAGAACGCTCAAAGAAGAAGAGAAAGAAAAGAAAAAGAAACCCTTGAAGGAAACCTGAAACTCCCTCACAGTTTTCATTGTGGTACTTGCGATTTTTTAATTTTCAGACGCTAGACTGTTTGAGTGAGAGGTTTCTGTGGTTGTTAGGATGACTCCGCCTTAGAAACACTAACACGTCCGTTGCAGTGGCTACTGCTGCTGCTGCGTGTGGTGGTAGTGGCAAACTACGCCTGTGCCACCACCATCCCTACATCGCGGGACTGAGAAGTAAATTTCAAAAGAAGAAGGGGCTCAGTGTCTTATGCCTTCTTCTACCTGTTTGTAGTGGGTTCTTCTATGCAGTCTCATTTACGATTGAGCATGGTGGCGCTGTTTTTCTCAAGCCGTTTCATAACTTCTCTTTTGCGCGTGAAGAACTGCTGCAATGATTCAGGCAGTCTAGACTCTAAAAACTCGCACTTCTGCACCGACAAGTCTTCTATTGGGCAATTGGCTCTCTGAGGACGTTCTTCGAATATCTTTTCAACGTAAATCCATGATATCATGTCCATAAATATGACTGGGTCATCCATACTTTTTTATCTTTACCATTCAGAGTCTTATATTTGAGGCAACGATGCATGGGAAAAGTGCTTAAAGCCGCATTCATCGTGTTTGACGGTTTAGAAGAACTGGATTTGGCTGGGGCCTGGCAAGCCTTAGGAACGACACAGCACTTTTCAAAAGAAACCTATTTTCTGATAGAAACTGTCGCTTTGACTTCTGAAATGACAAGATGCGCACACGGCTTAACGATAAAGGCTGATAAAAGACTCAGCGAACTCTCAACCTACGATGTCATTGTTGTCCCAGGTGGACCAGGCGTTAACAACGCAATGAAGAACAAACGACTTCTACAGGAAATAAGGAAAGCTTACGAGTCTGGAAAAATTGTGAGCTCCATCTGCACTGGCGCCTTCGTCCTCGCCCAAGCGGGCATCCTTGAAGGAAAGAAAGCAACCACCTACCACACAGAGTTGAATAAACTGCCCAAGTATGGCGCGGTTCCTGTTAAACAAAGGGTTGTGGTTGAGGGAAACGTAATAACGGGCGCTGGCGTTTCAGCCTCGGTGGATGTTGGACTGAAAATAATTGAGGTAGTGTTCGGAAGGGAAACAGCTGCAAAAGTCGCGGAACGGATAGAGTATAAAACCTAATACTTGTCGACATGCAAGACGTCATCGAGGTCGCGTAGTTTTCGCGGCTCAATTCTCTCGTAAGGGTAACCGACAGGAACCATGGCGATTATCCTAAAGTGCGCTGGAACGTTTAGAACATTTCTCACGTGCATTTCAGAATTCGGATTATTCGGGTCGTAAACTGCTACCCAGCATGCGCCTAAGTCTTGACTATGAGACGCAAGTAGCAGGTTCTGGGTTGCGCAGGCTGCGTCGATTGCGAAGTAGCTCGGAGACAAACTCTCGTTGCTTAAAATCACGATGCAGACTGGCGCGTCTTTGATGAAGTAGCTCCAAGCGTGTGTTTTTGACAATAGCTCCTTTGTGTGCCTGTCTTTGACTATTATGAACTCCCACGGCTGTATGTTGTCGGCTGATGGAGCGCAGCGTGCACAATCGATTATGGAACGGATTAACTGGTCTGAGATGTCGATTGGTTTGAAACGCCTTATGCTCCTTCTAGTTTTGATTGCCTCGAACACGTCCAAAAAGGAAGCCTCGAAAAAATAAAGAAGAGGATGTTAGAGTGTTATTTCGAACATCAGCCTCTCGACGAGTTCTTTGTAGCGGTTTCTAATCGTAACCTCGGTGACCTGAGCGATTTCGGCGATTTCTCTTTGGGTTTTCCTTTCACCCGTCAAGACAGACGCGATATAGCTGGCAGCAGCAGCGATGCCTGTTGGGCCTCGTCCAGACGTGAGTTTCAGGTCGCGTGCGGTTATCAGGATTTTTTGGGCTATCTCCTCAACTTTCCCTTGCATGGTAAGCTGGCTGGAGAACTTTGTTATGTACTGGCTGGGCTTCAGCGGTGGAATGAAATAGTCCAGTTCTTTGACGAGGAAGCGGTAACTGCGCCCGACCTCTTTCTTGTTGATGCTCGAAGCCTGCGCAATTTCCTCGAGCGTTCGAGCAAGTCCGCACTGGCGGCACGCCACGTAAATGGCGGCGGAAGTAACTCCCTGTATTGATCTGCCGCGAATCAGATGCTCCTTAACCGCTTTTCGATAGATAACCGACGCCGTTTCCAGAATATTTTTAGGCAGGTTCAAGCCGTTGGCAATTTTCGTAATCTCCGAAAGAGCGAAGGCGAGGTTGCGTTCTGTTGCATCTGAAACTCTGATGCGCCGCTGCCACTTCCGCAGCCTGTAAATCTGGGCTTTCTGACCCGGCGACAGTCTTTTTCCGTATATGTCGCGGTCGTGCCAATCGATCATGGTTGAAAGCCCTTTGTCGTGAATAGTGTAGGTTAATGGCGCTCCAGCCCTTGCCCTCTTAGCCCGCTGTTCATCGTCGAAGGCTCGCCACTCCGGCCCTCTGTCAGCCAGTTTGTCGGCGATAACGATTCCACAGTCCATGCAAACGATTTCAGCAGCGTCGGTGTCGCGCATGAGATGTTCGCTTCCACACTCTGGGCAGTGCTGAATTCTACCCGCAGAAGTTGGGACACCTTCCGTGTCTAGGCTCATCTTCTCCTCCTCTCCCTCTTTGGCTTAGACGAGGGGACGGCATACAACGTGTGCGCAATGACGCGGTCAGGGTCTTCCACGCTCGGTCGCACCGCAACGTAGGGTGAAGAGATTGGACCGAAGACATCGAAGACTCTGCCTACTGGTTTGAGGTTTTCGTCGACTACCTGATCGTTTATGTGTGGGGAGTTCTCCGCTTTTAGAATGATGTTGCCGTTAGGACTTGTATGGAGCACAACGCCTATTCTCTGCAAGCTTTCGGTTTCCCCTCTCCATAAAATGCCAGAATTTTCAAACGGAGCGCATTATTTAAACCTTTCTCAATTTGTTGATTTAAACTTCATATTCGAATGGTCTTCAATGAAACAAATTGGTTCGTAGAGTGACTGCCTTAAAGCAACAGCAGTACGATGCCCATGATAATGAATAAGGTTCCTGCGATTCTAGTCATGAGTTTTTTGTCAACTCTGTCTGAAATCAGTCTGCCTAAGTAGACTGCCATGATGGAAAGGAGGGTCAGCGCTCCCATCGTGCCGATTAAGACCATCAAGGCGTTGTATTGGGTTGCGAACAGAGCCGACGCGATTTGTGTCTTGTCGCCCCATTCGGCTAGGAAGATAAAGGTGAACCCTGAGAGAAACGAGTTCTTGAAGATAATTCTGCTTTTGCCTTCTTTGCCTGTGCCCCTAACGAGAATCCAGCCTCCTAACGCTATGAAAACAACCGTGGAGGCGGTTTTTAGCCAGTCAACAGGCACAATGTTCGTCATGTAGGTGCCCACGAGAACCGCGGTTCCGTCCACGATCAGGAAGGCAAGCATGACGCCGAGCAGCAGGTGCAGACGCTTGTTTGTCCTTGATGACAAAAGCAGGACGGATAGTTGGGTTTTGTCTCCTAGCTCCGCCAAGCCTATTGTGATCAAGGGAACCAGTATTTCGGCTGTCATTGTTTAGTCTCTTTTGGCGTCAGGACTGCGTTGACGAGTCCGTCTTGGCCCGGTCGTGAGGTTACGCGGGCTATTCCCAAGGGAGTTTCGATGATCGTGCCCTTTGTTATGACGCCCCGTCGATTGTAATCCACGTTTGCGGGGTTGCTGACAACACTCGAGATTTCTGTCTTTTCGGTTTTTCCCGTTGAAGGGTCGGAAACATTGACCTGGTTTGTGATGAGTAGCCGTGTTTTGGTGTTGCCTCCTCGGGTGCGGTCTGTTTTCTTTTTGGTTTCGCCCAAGAAGGTTTCTGTTGGGAATGAGCCCTTTTCGTATCGACGCTTCATTCTGAAGGCGCCTTTTCTTCCGCTTGAGGGCTTCTTTTTGTGTAGGTCGCCGTGCCAGACTGACAAGTTTAGTGCATGCTCCTCGTTTGATGTTGTGGTGTCTATCAACATTGATGCGGTCGTTTATTAAACTATTCATTTGCGATTTGATTTGTGCTAGTGAGTGAGACTTGTTTGAGGACTAGCCCTGAAAGGTTTTTGCTGGGAGTGGCTGCGACTGTTTTTGGAAGAAGACTGTCAACTTGCCTTAGCGCCTTCTTCTACCTCTGTTGTGTTCTTATATTGTTGAACACGCAAGACTGAAGGGTGTTTGTTATTGATTGATTTTGCAAGCAATACGGGCTATCCCTACCCCTCTACACAAATACTAGACCCCTCTATTTTTTTGAGACCAATTGAACATGTTATGTTTATAAGTTAGGTTTGTAGTAGGTTTAAGACCAGTTCCGCTTGGTGTATAATCTAAAAATCATGGAAAAGGAGTAGGAGAAGCGGTGAAGGATGGACCTCACGTGGCTTGCGTTGGCAGTCGGCGTTCTTGCCATGCTAGTCGTTGCCTACCTAGCCTGGTCCATCCTCAGGGAGCCCGTCGGACCGCGTCAGATGGAGAAAATCTCGGGTTTCATTGAGGAAGGAGCCAAAGCCTTCATAAAACGACAGTACATGACCATAGCAGTGTTCATTCTTCTCACGCTCCTAGCGCTGGCTGCATTCTTTAGACAGGTAGAAGTGGTCATCTCATTCGTTTTTGGCGCCGTGCTCTCTCTGCTGGCCGCCTACATCGGGTTGCGTGTGGCAGTGAAGGCTAACGTGAGAACAGCCAACGCCTCCAGAGTCTCATCAACCAAGGCGTTCACGCTTGCATTCAGGGGCGGCGCCGTGATGGGTCTCTCAGTCGTTGGACTCAGCCTCATCGGCGTCTCCGTGCTCTTCTGGCTCTATCAAAACCCTAACCTAATTGTGAGTTATGGGTTCGGCGCCAGCCTAGCGGCTTTGTTCGCTCAACTCGGCGGAGGCATCTTCACTAAAGCGGCTGACATAGGCGCCGACCTGGTTGGCAAGGTAGAGTGGCGCATTCCCGAAGACGACCCGCGCAACCCAGCAGTAATCGCAGACCAAGTAGGAGACAACGTGGGCGACTGCGCAGGCAGAGGCTCCGACCTCTTCGAATCTATAAGCGACGACTACGTCACGGCTATGATTCTGGGTTCTAGCCTACTTGGTTTTGTGGGAATAAACGCTTTCATGTACCCAATGATGCTCGGCGTCTCTGGAATTCTGGCAACAATCGTCGGAGTATTCATTATAAGAGGATGGCGCAAGGTTAGACCCATCGTGTCTTTCAACATAGGTCTGCTCGTCACCGCCTTTTTTTGCGTGCTAGGAGCGTTCATCTCGACTATGACACTCCTGAACGACATAACCATATTCTACTCGGTCGTAGCAGGTCTGGCGGCAAGCCTCGCAGTCGGTTTGGTAGTGCAATATTACATCGGCATTAACGGTCGACCCGTAAGAAAAATCGCTGAAGCATCTGAGCGCGGAGCAGCCATCAACGTCATAACGGGTTTGGCTTACGCGTTCCAGAGCCCGTTTTTGCCATTCTTGGCGGTCTTAGCCGCAATCCTGGTTTCTTACTCTGTAGCCACTATACCCCTTTACGGCTTAGTCGGAGCTAACATTGGAACCGACCTTGCCATCGGCATCATCATGTCAAGCGACACCTTTGGACCAATCAGCGACAACGCGGCGGGAATAGCGCAGATGGCAGGCATGAGAGACAGCGGCGCGTTAGAAGAGCTCGACGCGATGGGCAACACAACAAAGGCTTACACAAAGGCTTTCGCGTCGGCTTCAGGCACTTTCTCAACGGTTGTTATCTTCATCACATACGGGCAGATCGTACAATTTGATTCGGTGAGTTTCGGTCTTCCAGTAATCATCGTCGGTCTTCTTCTAGGCGCTGCTCTGCCCTTCCTGTTTTCTTCCCTGACAATCGGAGCCACAGGAAAAGCAGCGTTTCAGATGGTTGACGAGGTGAGGCGGCAGTTCAAGGAAAACCCCAACATCATCGAGGGAAAGGCAAAACCAGACTACGCTCGGTGCGTAGACATCGGAACAAAGAACGCGCTCAAACAGATGGTTGCGCCCGGGCTTTTGGCTGTAGCCTCTCCCATCGTTATTGGGCTCCTTTTAGGAAAATTCGCTTTGGGAGCCATGCTTCTGGGAGGCTTGGCAACGTCAGCTCTGCTGGCGCCTTTTTTCACGTTCGGGGGCGGCGTGTGGGACAACGCAAAAAAGCTTATCGAGAGAAAGTTTTGGATGAAGGGCACGCCCACACACGCTGCGGCTGTCACTGGAGATACTGTAGGTGACCCGTTGAAAGATGTGGTGGGTCCGTCGCTCAACATCTTTATGAAACTCACTAACATGACTGCACTGTTGATAGTTCCCATACTGCTTTTGCTTTAGAAAAGGCTTCTTTCAAAAGCCCGAAAGCTATTTTTTGGCGAGTTCGTCTAGCAGTCCAGTGAGTTTGGGCGCTGCCCTGACCAAGTCGTAGCTCGTAATAATGCCCACGAGTTCGCTGTTTCTTACAACTGCCAGCTTCTTGATTCTCTTCTTCGCCATAAGGCTTGCAGCCTCTTCTATGCTCGCGTCCTCATTTATCGTGACGATTGGTGAAGCCATTACTTCGATTGCCTTGAGCGCGTCGGGTGGAATGCGCGTTTGAACAATCTTGGAGATTATGTCCTTGTGAGTTACGATGCCGACAGGTCTCTTTTCCTGCACCACGATGACGCTGCTTATGTCAAACTTGTTCATTGTGGCGACAATCTCCTGCACACTCGTGTCTCGTCTGACAACCCGCGGCTCCTTCGTCATCACGTCGCGAACTGACATTAACCCAGCCGTGACCCAAACCTCCTGAAATAGACTGAACATTAAACACACGAGGATTGTTTTAGGCTTTTCGCACACTTCGACGCTGCTTCATGAATTTCATCAGCTTCGGCATAAGTTGAGTTCCTTGCCTAAGAGTTCCTAGACTCCCTTCTCTACATTCTTTCTCGGAAAACTTCTGGGCTCTGTCGCCTTTGATTTCGTTGCCCGCAATCAGGACTGGCACGGGGTCGTCGCTGTGAGTCTTCAACCTGCACGGTGTTGCGTGGTCAGATGTTACACAGACGATGTGGTTTTTTAAGTCGATTTTGGGTAGGAGTTGTCCGAAGAAGAACCTGTCTATCGTGGCTATCATTTGGGCTTTGAGTTTGAAGTTGCCGTCGTGTGCGGGTTCGTCTGGACCCTTGATGTGAATGTAGAAGCAATCATACCGCGGCAGCACCTGGAAGAGTTTCTGGATTCTGATGAGGCAATCTTTCTTGAGGTCTCTAGATGGCGGCGGCAAATCGACAAGACGCATTCGGGCGAGTTTGGCGATGCCCCTCTCCACAGGCATGTCGGTTAGGCAGACGAAGTGGACGCCGTATTCCTTGTTGATGTCGAAAAACCTGGGCAGCAGGTGTCCCGCGTTCCGTGTTAAGATGACGCTTGCCTTCAACTTGCCCACTCTAGCCCTCTCCTCGTTGATCTCATGTCTGTCCAAGACTCTATGAGATTTCTCGGTGAACTCGCTGACCAGCGCAGCCGAGACCTTTGCTTCATCGCTTTCATCCATAGGCTGGCACTTCTTGAGAACCATGTCCACCTCTTTTTGTGCCACGCCAATGTCTTCAACCCTCGTGTAAGCTGGGTCTGTGTTGGTTATCTTACTCGAGAGCTTTCCATTCCTTCTTCTGATCACCAGAACAGCCCTGTGCCCAACCGTGCTCTTAAACTCAAAACCAGCGGGACTAGATGTCAACTCGACTCTTTCCTGCACAGCTTCGCTCAGTCTTTGTGCCTCCTTGGTTGTTAGGTCTCTTCCAGCCCTTCTGTCTATTATCGTGTTTTCTCGTCCAAGCGTGGCAAAGTTGCAGCGCAAGGCAAGGTCGCCGTTTCTCATTTCTATTCCAGCGCCCACAGCCTCCAGCACCCCTCTGCCAGTAGCATACTTGAAGGGATTGTAACCTAGGATAGATATGACGCCGACGTCGCTTTCCGGCGCTATGCCTTTAGAAACAGTGTACATTAGCCCAGTCTTCCCGTGTTGTGCAAGATAGTCCATGTTTGGCGTTTCAGCCGCTTCTAGCGGTGTTTTATTGTTCAATTGTGGAATAGGTAAGTCTGCCATACCATCGATGACAACATAAATGAGCTTCAACCTTTTTGATGACAAATGTTTATTCCCATCTTTTCTTTCAAGGCTTTGTGAATTAAAGAATTGCCTCTTGATCCACCAAGAGTCGAGATTCATAACCGTTAAATGATAAATCATGACACATCTTTCTGGGTGTTTGTTTGCGGATCGGCTTCTTCGTCTGGGAGTATCCGCCCTCACTGGTTGGCGGCTTAGGAACATACGCAGAATACATAACGCGCGAATACATAGAGTTGGGACACGACGTAACCGTTTTCACCCTGAACCCAGGAAACCTGAAGACCAAGGAGGTTCTGAGAGGCATCGAGGTCCATCGCCCGTTAATCGCCGACGCCAGCAACGTCTTTCCAGTGTTTGTGGCAGAAGACCTCCGTAGGTGGGGGACGAACATTCGATTCTTCAACGACATATTCCTCTACAACATCCTGAGCTCAACAAAGTTTGTCAACGACCTGGTCAAAAAAGAAGAAGTCGTGTTCGACGTCGTGTGCGTGCATGACTGGCTGAGCAGCATAGCAGGGAACATAATAAAAAACGAGACAAAGATCCCGGTTGTATTTCACGTTCACAGCACCGAATGGGGCAGGAGCGGAGGGCAAGGCTCTCAGGTTGTTTCGCACCTGGAATTTCAGACGGCTCAAACCTGCGACCACATCGTAACCGTGAGTGAAGCCATGCGCGACGACCTGGTGAGACGCGGTTGGCCAGCATCGAAGATCAGCGTGGTCTGGAACGGTGTTGACCCCGAGAAATACAATCCAGCGAAGGTTAAGCCCCAGGATGTAGAAAAAGTTCGAGCACGATACGGCATACCAAAGGACGGAAACATGGTACTCTTCATAGGCCGACTGACATGGGTCAAGGGCGTTCGAAACCTAGTGCAAGCGATGCCTTCGATCTTGAATGACTATCCCAAGACCAAGCTGGTTATTTTGGGAAAGGGCGAGGAACAAAAGGATGTGGCTGAGTTGGCTTACAGGCTGGGCATCGGAGACCACGTTATCACCAACTTCGAGTTCGTCCCCGAACAGGATAGGATAGTGCACTATGCAGCCTCGGACCTGTGCGTTTTTCCGTCCACGTACGAGCCCTTCGGCATAGTCAGCCTCGAAGCCATGGCGATGGCAAAGCCTGTGGTGGTGGGCGCTCAGGGCGTGGTGGGATTCAAAGAGCAGGTTATGCCGAACGGCTCAGACCAAAACGGAATCCACGTGAACGGCAACAACGCCGCCGACATCGCTTGGGGAATTAAGGAAGTTCTCAAAAACCCTGAAAGAGCCAAGCTGTGGGGACAGAACGGACGCAAAAGAGTTATACAGTATTTCACTTGGAGAAAAGCCGCTGAGCAGACGCTTCAGATTTACGAGTCGCTTCTCCCAAAACGCGATGACCCGCCAGAGAAACAGGTCAACCTTGCCTAAAAGATTTTGAGATGGGGTGTATGGTGTGAGAGCTGTCGCTGTGCTAGTGGCGTTTTTTTTGGTTAAGTCTGTACTCGGCTTCTTTTGATTGTTTCAAGTGAAATACACGTGTGTATGCCGACGATTCCAGGTATGCTTCTTATCTTTGAGATGAACGCATTGAGCGCTTTCATGTCTCCAAACGTGGCTTTCGTGAACACTCCACATCTTCCGCTAAGGTTGTAGGACTCTATAACTTCTTCAAAGCCAACGACCTTGCTGATTATTTCGTCAGCGTGCTTCAAGCTGGGATAGACTGTTATGAAGGCTGTGATGGTTCGTCCCAGCGTGGCATCGTTGACGTCAATCGTGAAGCGTTCTATGACCTTCTTCTCCTTGAGTCTGACGACACGTTTGCGGGCGGTTGATTCCTCAATGCCCAGTTTCTGTCCAAGTTCTCTGTAGGAAATTCTACCGTCGTCTTCAAGAATCTTGAGGATCTGTTGGTCAACATCGTCTATCTTCAACATTAGTTTGCACCTCCCATGTGTTCATTGTTTAGTTTAAAATTCTCAAAATTATCTTATAAATCTTTCCTTTAACGGGAAAAACGATTCCACTTTATCCTCTTTTTCCAGAGTTAAGTTTGAGATTTTGCTCGAAAATAGTGCGTCTTTTTCGCATGTTCAAGAAAAATAAAGTAGAATAAGGAGTGTAATTACTAAAATATTATTAGAAACAAGATAAAAATAATAAATATTAAAAGCCTCGCCTGCACTCATAAGGTTGAAGGAACGAAATAATGATAGAAGCAGAAGCGTACAGAGCCCTTTCAAGCAAGTCACGACTAGACATGCTGAAGCTACTGTACAGGAAACCCATGAGCGTTGAAGAAATAGCCCAAAAATTAAGCCTACAACCAATCACAATTCGGCATCACCTCCAATCGCTTTTGGAAGCAGGCTTCATTGAAGCAATTGAAGAACGCGCAGGATCTGTTGGCAGACCGAAAATCTATTATAAAATGGTGAAAGAGCCGCCACTGGTCAGTTATCCCAAGCGACGATACCTCTTGCTGAGCAATTTCATTATCAACACTCTTCGGTTCACGCTTGGAGAAACTCAAGCCAAGAAAATCCTGCGGAAAGCTGGGTTAGAAATGGGCGAAAACGCCAGCAAACGTCTGGAATCAGAGCATGAGATAAGGGAATGGTCCTTAAAAGCCTACGAACAGTTCTTTGTCAGAGATTACCTTGAGGAGATAGGAGCCGAACCCGAAGTCGTAGAGGTCACCGACAACAAGATCACCTATCGTCTGCACAACTGCCTCTTCTTTGAGCTGTCAGTCAAAATGCCAGAAATCATGTGTGACACCCTTCACGACAGCTTCCACGAAGGATTAATCAAAGCCACGGGCAAAGACATGAAAATCAACAGACTGACTTGCATGTCCAAGGGCGACCCGTACTGCGAGCATTCATGTGAGCTGCTCAAGTAAAAGTCAGTAAAAACCTACAGCGTGTTAGGTTTTTTCAGTGTTCCACATGCTTTTTTTGGAACAAGCACAGAAAAAGCGAGCGGTTGCAAGATCACGGCTGATTGATCAGTGTTTTCCCACAACGTTCTGTCCGTGTTTTGACTCTACCTGAAGTTTTTCCAAGATTTTGTCTGGTGACACTATGTTTCTGTGTAGTCCAAGCTCTTTCGGTGACAGCCCAAAAGCCAACCCTATGAGCTGAGTGATGTAGAGAACCGAGATTCCGATTTCCACGTCAAAGCGGTCTTCGATGTCCTTCTGTTTGGCGTCGAGGTTGAAGTGGCACATGGGACACGGCGTAACTATGCAGTCAGCCTTAGCATTCTTTGCGGAAAGCAGAGGATGCTTGGTCATTTCCATCATGACCTCTTCGTCTGTGATGACAAGCGAGGCGCCGCAACACGAGGTCTTGTCAGGATATAACACTGCCTCAGCTCCCAAGGCTTGTATAACCTTGTCCATCGAGGTCGGGTGTTCCGGATCGTCGAACTTTTGGATTCCTGGCGGTCTGACTATGAGGCAGCCATAGTAGGGTGCGACCTTCAAGCCCTTCAGCGGCACTGTGACCTTTTGCCGAATCTTTTCGTATCCCACATCGTTGGCAAGTACGTCCATGTAGTGCCTGACTTTGACCTCTCCTGCATACTTGAGCCCCGCGTCGTTGATTGCTCTTTCAACCTTGCTCTTGATGTCTGCGTTTTCTCGAAGCATGTTGCTGGCTCGAGACAGCGTGAAGAAACAGGCACTGCAGAGAGTGACAACATCCATTTTCATGTTTTCTGCCAACGCCAAGTTTCTCGTTGACAATGTGACTGAAAGTAGAGGATTGTACGCGTGGACTGCGTCTATTGAGCCACAGCAGTTCCAGTCGGGGATTTCGATGAGTTCTACGTCGAGAAGCTTGTTGATTGCGTTTGCCGCCATGGCGTATTCTTTTGCAGAGGCGTCGATTGAGCAGCCTGGGAAGTAAGCGTATTTCATTTCTTAGCCTCCTCCTTCAAGACGTTCTTAACGATGTCTGAAAAATGCGTCGACGAGTTGAGTTTGGAAGGCTGCAGCTTCAGCTTGCCCTTTCGGAACATACGCATGGCGAGGGTCACGTTGTCCTTCAACTCGTTAAAGTTAGCCTTGTTGGTAATCTTCATCTTCAGCTCTGGCTCATGCATTCTGCCGTACTTGCTCACGATCTCGGTGAAAGCCTTGTGAAACTTGGGCTTGAGCTCAATCGGAGCCCGCACGTTGTTTTTCATAGCCATGTTCTTAAAACCCGACATAATTGCTGGAATGTTCAACCCCCGTGGGCACCTTGAGGCACACGTATAACAAGAAGCACAGATCCATATAGTCGAGCTTGACAAAACCTTATCCTTCAGTCCCAAGTGCGCCATCTTTAGGACCTGCATTGGACTGTAATCCATGGCAAATCTCGCATGACACGAACCAGCGCAGACGCCGCACTGAATGCAGTCGAGGATCTTGTCTCCGCCGGGCATCTTCTTGATCTCTTCAATAAACGATGGATCAGTCATTTCTGGGGTGATTTGACGGAACGAATTGTGCTTCATTTCTGTTTGCCTCCTGCCAGCGCTTCAGTGATTTTCTGACGCTTTTCAGGTGCGATGCGTCCCATCTTGGAGACTCGCTCGTCGAATGTTTGGAAGAGGTTCACCACTTTGTCGTACTGTGGTAAAGTCGTTGTCATAGACACTACTCTCAGCGATTCGACGCCGAACTTGCTCAACTCCTTTTTCATGCTGTTCACGTGTTCTCGAATGCCCTCTTCTCTGAACGGGCTGTCATCGCCCTCGATGAATATGATGCCGTCGGCGCCGTTGGCAAAAGCATATAACACGTGTTTCAAACCCACCCTTCCAGTGCTTGGCACCGCGATGATTTTGACTTTAGGCGTGTATTGCACCCTAGTCTGGCCTGCGAGGTCAGCTGAGCCGTATGCCGTTGTTTTCTCGAGGAAGGCTAGGATTCGTGGTCGGTCGCCGTCTTCTTCGATTGTTCCCTGGATTTGAGCCATGAGTTGAGCGTCAGTCGAATGCTTCAGGTCTATGGCTTCTACGGGACACTTTGGCACGCAGATGCCGCAACCCGTGCACGAGATGGAATTTACTTTGACCCCTTCTGCTGTTGACTCGATGGCTTTCATCGGACAGTATTTAATGCATTCTCCACAGTTGTTGCAATTTTCTGGAATGATGTAGGCTTTTTCTGGGGAAAGCTTCACTTCACCTCGGCCTAGGAAAGTTGCTACTTTGGACGCCGTTGCCATGGTTTCAACCGTGGTTTCTCGGATGTCTTTTGGTCCAAGCGCACAGCCAGCCAGATAGATGCCTTCCACCTTCGAGTCCACGGGTCTCAGCTTGTGGTGTCTTTCTAAGAAGAAGTTGTCAGGTCCAAGGTCAACTCCGAGCATTTTGGACAGTTGACCGGTGCCAAAATTTGGCAGTAGCGCTGGGCTGAGCACAACCATGTCAAACGTCTCTTCGATTTGGCTGCCCAGAACCGTGTCTTCAGCCCTCACTATCAGGTTATCGCCGTTGGGAACAACCTCGGCTACTCTGCCCCTTATGAATTTCACGTTGTGGTCTCGAGCGTTGGAATAGAACTCTTCATAGCCCTTGCCATGTGCCCTAATGTCGGTGTAGAAAATCCATGGCTCTGCTTCTGGAAAGGCTTTGAGCAAAAGAAGCGCGTGCTTTATTGAGTTCATGCAGCCAATCTTGCAGCAGTACTGGATGCCCTTGTCCATTCGACTGCCAACGCAGAGCACAAAAGCCACTTTCTTGGGTGGCTTGCCGTTTGACGGTCGATGCATGCCTTGCAGCATGAGTCTCTCAAATTGAAGGTTGGTGACAACGTCGGGGTGAAGACCCCAGCTGTACTGGCTGAAAACGTCCCAGCCGTCAAAAATCTCCTTGGATAATTCAGGCGTTAGCTGCTGATAGCCTGTGCAGGCAATTACTGCGCCGACGTTTAATTGTCTCGTCTCCTCCTTCTGATCGAAGGCTATAGCCTTAGAGGGACAGAATTTCTCACAGACCCTGCAGACGCCTTTGTTGAACCAGAGGCAAAGGTCTCTATCAATAACGTAAGCGTTTGGCACAGCCTGTTTGAAGGGCAAATAGATACATTTTTCCTGAGTTAAACCTTCTTCATGCCTACTGAATTTTTTGACCGGGCATACTTTTGCGCACTTGTCACACGACTTGCAGTTTGCTGTGTCAACGTATCTTGGTCGGATTCTCACGGTAAGCTCGTAGTTGCCGGGTGAACCATTTACCGCGATGGGTTCTGCCATCGTGATGATTTCTATGTTGGGATGCTGAGAAACGTAAACCATCTTAGGCGTGAGAATACAAGCCGAACAGTCTAAGGTGGGGAAGGTCTTGCTGAGCTGAGCCATGCGTCCGCCGATGCTTGGGTTCCGCTCGATTAAATAGACTTTGTAGCCTTTGTCGGCTAATTCTATCGACGCCAAAATGCCGGCGATTCCGCCTCCGATGACCGCTACGTCTCGATTTACAGGCGTGCTCTGTGCCTCTAAAGGTTCCAGATGCTTAACTCGTTCTGCTAGTCCTCGGATGAGAGCGGTTGCTTTGTTTGTGGCTACCTCTTTGTTGTCGTGAACCCAGCTGCATTGTTCGCGGATGTTCGCCATCTCGAGGAGGTATGGGTTTAGCCCTGCCCTTTTGCCAGCTCCTCTGAAGGTGTCGAGGTGCATTCGTGGAGAGCAAGATGCGACGACAACGCGGTCCAGTTTGTGCTCCTTGATGTCGCGTTCAATCATGTCTTGTCCTGGTTTGCTGCACATGTACTCATAGGTTTCACAGACTTTGACGCCCTTGCACTTGGCTATGGCTTCCTTGACTTTGGCGACTTCGACGGTGTCGCTGATGTTTCCTCCACAGTGACAGATGTAAACGCCGATTTTAGGCTCTTTCATTCCTAAATCTTCCTTTATTCAGCTGTCTTTTGACAGCTATTAGGAAGTGACATATTGGACGGGGGGATTAATAAATATTTCATTTTTATGACTGTTATAATCTTTATAATATAAGATAGCGGGTCGCACACAATCGAAAAATATGTAAGCCCACATCCCTATGACACTGGGCAATGCTGGCGCAGAAACATGACCAATAGGAACCAAGACCGGAGGCAATCAATTCCTCTTTATGTCAAGCTCTGCTCAGACAAGGCGGCTTTCGAGGCTCGAGCAAGGCTAAAGGTGTCTCTAAACATGGATGAAGCAAGGCGAAGACTTGAAAAAGCAAAGGAACACGACATTATCGTTTACACGCCTCACATGATTATCCTGAGAAGCAAAAAAGCCGAGACCACCCTCTCAAAAGACGGTCGAATGCTAATAAAAAGGGTCGCAAACGAAACCGAGGCAGCACAGGTTGCTCAGCAGATACTGCGAACCGTCTTGAAAGATGCCCTCAAACTGTAAGGATTACAGCGCCCTTTAAATCTCGTTCAACCATGCCCTGTATGTTTAGGTTTCTCTCAGCTCTGAGTATCTCCTCGAACCTCGCCTTAGTCCTGGGCATAGGAGGCGGACCCGTGCAGCAAGAAGCGGGCTTAATGGAGGCGTCAAAGGTTCCTATTTTCGAGGCAAGGCTTTGAACCTCAGTTTTGTTCAACCCTATTAAGGGTCGGAGCAGAGAGACCTCCGAAACGGCTTGGCTTTCTACACGAAGGTTTGTGAGTGTCTGACTCGCGTGTTCTCCTATGATTTCGCCTGTCACAAGAGCCTCTGCGCCCTCCTTCAAGGCGATTTTCTCAGCCACCCGATACATCATTCTCCTGCAGAGCACACAGGTTAAGTTGCGCGGACAGTTTCTCAGTATGTCAGCCAAGTCTTCTCCATGGGGAACGACGTATACCTTTGCAGTTTCTTTAAGGACGTGAATCTTAATTTTCTCAATAGCTTCCAGCGCTCTCTGCTGTGTCGTCTCATCGGTAAAGGGCGCGTTGTCAAAGTACACAAACACTGGAGTACAACCTTTCTTAGCCATGAGTGCGGCGGCGACTGGAGAATCTATCCCTCCAGAGACTAAACACACAACCTTATCTTTCGAACAGGTTTCTTCCTGACCTTTCTGGGTCACAAGTCGCATCAACCTTTTACGATTTTGCGCTTATCCTTAGCACTAGGAGGGTAAGGGCTTCCCTTTAGACTTCCATATCTGAACGTAAAAACGTGTCGTGAAGAGAAAGCACAAACCGACAAACGCCATGGCAATCAAGTAGCCTAGGCTCAACAGTTCAAAACGGGCAAGCAGATAGCCCAGTGAAACCAGCAGGCTGGTAAGAAGGTGTATGATAATCGTCGTTGCGTTGGCTGGAACCAAACTGAATGATTCAGAATGAAACCTTGACGTGTGCCTGAGGGCTTCCAAAGCTAACGGAACTGGTATGAGCGCCAAGAGAGTGTAAACAGGCGTGATACCCAACACAACGCTCAACACAACAGACACATACGCACCGACCACGAGAAACATGTAGCCATAGACCGCCTTACCCCGCCCCAGCCTGACTACGACCGTGTTCTTACCAACCGTCTTGTCAGCAGCGTAGTCTGGAAACTCATTGATGTAGAGAACAGCTGCAATCAGCAGGGAAATTGGAAGAGAGGCTACCAAGGGCTCTAAAGGCAGCTGCTGCGTCTGCACGTAGTACGCGCCTAATGTCATCAAGGCTCCAAAATTCACGCCGACCAATGCTTCGCCTACTCCCCTACTAACCCAGTTCAGAGGCGGCGCTGTGTAGAAAAAGCCTGAAACTAACCCAATCAACCCCAGAACGAGCACAAACGGTCCTCTCGCCCACGCAAGGTAAAAGCCAATCAGTGTTGCTAGAGTGTAGAAGACAAGCGCACCCGAAAGCACCTCTCTTGGTTTGAGCAATCCAGACTGGATAGTTCGGCTGCCGCCGCTGAAGGGGCGCACAAACTCCTTGTTGACCTCGTCGTTGCCGCTCCTGTGGTCGTAGTAATCGTTCACCACGTTTGTTCCCAAGTGCAGAAACACGCCGCCGATCAGGGCAAGCAGGAAATATTCCATGTTGAACACGTTGTTTCTGGTCCAGGCTATCGCTGTTCCTAGAATGATCGAAACAAACGTTGCCGTCAGGAAAGGAGCTCTTAGCTCAACAAGCCAGCTCTGGAGTTTCCTCTTCATCTGTGTCATCTCTCATTCCTTTAACGTGCCTTCACTTTGACACTACCTCTTCAGGGCTTTCGTCATCTCAACAAGGTAGGTCCTGTACTTGGTGTCTTTAAGCGTGGAGATGCTGGCAACTGCCTGACGCAGATGCTCGTCTATTTTATCTTCGCAATAATCCAATGACCCTTTCTGACTGAGAGTTTCCAGAAGGTCGTTTGCCGCTTCATTTTTCGCCCTGCTGCTGTTGTTTATCGTGTCTTGAAGTTTTTCTTCAATGAATCTTCGTTCGGTCATGTTGCTTTTAGCATACAGGTGAATGAGGGGCAGCGTTATCTTTCCGCTCCGAAGGTCTTTCAGAGCAGTCTCTCCCTTTGTTGTAAGGTCTTGGAGGTCATCCCTAAGCTGGTATGCGACTCCAAAGTTTTCGCCGAACACGGACAGTGAACGAACCTCTTTGGGTGTTCCGCCTCCGGCTAGAGCGCCACAGTATGTTGCAGCTCTGAAGAGAGAGGCTGATTTTTCTGAGATTCTCTTGAAGTACGACCTCTCAGTCATTGAGTTTGGTGAGAATGTTATGTCCATGTGCTCTCCGTCGCAGAGTTCGAGTGCGCTCTGAGCAACTGTTTTCAGAATGGTTTCGCCGTAGTCTGATGCGAGGTCAACAGAAAGAGCGATTAGAGCGTCTCCTGCCAGGATGGCTTCGTTCATAGACCATTTTTTGTGAAGCGCTGGGACGCCTCGGCGGAATTCGTCACCGTCGATTATGTCGTCGTGAACTAAGGTGGCTGTGTGCATCAGCTCGAAGGCTAATGCTAATGGCATGACCTTGCTTCGGTTTCCGCCTACGCTCTCGGCGGACAGAGTGACAAGAAGTGGACGAAGCCTTTTTCCCTCAGACAAAACCGCGTACTCGACTTGTGGATAAAGATCAAGATGAGAAAGCCTTGAGATAAACTTCTTCAGTTCAGATTCTATTTGGCTTTTTGTTACTGACACGTACGTGCTAAAGGTCTCTGCGCCTCTTCGGTTGGAGTATTCTTGTCTCAATTTTTGGACGCCACAGTATTCATCCAATTTAGGATTTAACCTACTTAAAAAATATGGTTGGTGTTTGAGCATTTGATGCAATTTTTCAGCGAGCATCTTTTGTAAGCGTTGGCTAGGCTGCCGGTGGTGGAGGTGCAAGGTGACCCCAAGTGAAGAGTGCTGCTTCTACCAACCAGCCGAGAGCAAATAGGAATGCAAAGACCGCGAAGAGCCGTCTGAGCCACTTGTTGTCTGAGTGTGTAGCTGGAACCGAGACAAACGACGCAACTGCTGCTGAGAGATACGCTAGCATAGCAATTATGCGGGTGTCTGCTCTAGTGAGCCCATAACTCATGATAGCGTAAACGTCGACGACTAAGTAGAGGCCGACGACAGCCGCGAAGTATGAGATGGCTCCCAAGCTACCGTTGAGAAACAGTGTCACTGACGTCGCTAAGAGGGCGAGTCCCCCGAGCGAGGCTGCACCGCCGAACAGTATGTTGTACAAGCCACCGCTCGTTGCGAAGGGCCATGTTAAGCTTATGGCAATGCCGGTGATGAAGAGATAGAATCCAGATGCTCCCAGTGCTATGGCAAGTCCAATTCTGAGATTCTTTCCTTCTTCGTCCGTTGAGTTTTTAGACGCCTTGTAGGGAAGTCTTAGGGCAGCTATACCGAGCAAGACGGCGCTGATCACTATGCTCCAAGCCATGCTGTCTAAATAGTCGAATGGTAACGCCATGTTTGGTTCACATCCTTATCATTTTTATCCTTTTTATCGTCTTTTTATCGGAAATCCGCCTATATAAAACTTTTTGAAATAGTCTTCTAGATGCCTATTCTCAACGGCTAGGAGTGAAAGATTATCCTTTTTTCGCCGAATTAACAAAAAAGAGGAGATGCGTTCTGGACTGTCGCTTTTCACACTTTGAGGACATACGTAAACCAAATATGTTGGTTGAATAAGTGTTGAGTAACATCAACCATTTAGAAGCAGAAGAGGTTGACGCAACACTCAAACTATCGTTGGGCTGTCTTGTTCGCATCGTTCTTCACGTTTGTGGCTTTTGCCTTGGTTTTTCAGCTTGTTCCCCCGCTCTTGAAGGACATAAAGGCTGATTTCGGCACAAGCGATGCCGAGTTAGGCTTGCTGATGTCCATTGTGGTTGTTCCAGGCATCTTTCTAGCCCTGCCCGCTGGACTCTTGGTAGACAAGTATGGGTTTCGTTCTCTAGGTCTATTGTCGACGATTCTGGTCGCCCTAGGAAGTTTGACAACAGCTTTTGCAGACACTTTTGTCACTGCTCTTCTCGGCAGGTTTATCTTAG
>Ga0315314_1000642_pt1 | contig 36474 bp, 35 predicted proteins | sample TDP9_MG_FD_203631 | JGI IMG/M metagenome (GOLD analysis project Ga0315314, IMG submission 203631) | Freshwater sediment microbial communities from Lake Towuti, South Sulawesi, Indonesia - TDP9 | ecosystem: Environmental > Aquatic > Freshwater > Lake > Sediment | place: Indonesia: South Sulawesi... | reverse complement strand
TACCGCAAGGTGTAGAGATGGTGATGCCTGGGGATAATGTGGAGTTAAGTGTGGAATTAATTACGCCGATTGCTTTAGAGAAAGGCTTACGGTTTGCGGTTCGTGAAGGTGGACATACAGTAGGTGCTGGAGTAGTAACTGCGATTGTTGAATAATAGAATGGTGGAATAGTTTGATAGTTCCTCTTAAGGAGGGACAGCGACCCTGTAAAAGAGCCTGTGGCTCTCTACAGGAGAACGTAATCTGAGGATATCCTCTATTGAGAATAAAAGATGGTCTACGAACCAATAACGTTAGTTTGCACTGTTTGTAATCAACGGAATTATCATTATACTAAAGATAAGAAAAAGAATCCCGATCGGTTAGAATTGAAAAAATATTGTAAATTTTGCCGAAAACATACTTTACATCGTGAAATAAAGTAAAATCACGAATGGAATACGAATTTATTTGCGAATATCCGCGAATTTTTCTATTTGATAATATTCGGATAAAAACCTCTTAAGAGATGGCGCTGAAGACATCACGACTAAATATCTTCTAAGGAGGGGACAGTAACCCCGTAGAGAGCCACAGGCTCTTTTACGGGGGAGCGCAATCGGGCTTCTATTCATCAGCCCTGAGTAAGACGAAGGGAGGATATCCTCCGTTGAGAGTAAAGGGGGGGTATAAGCTAATGGTAAACTGCTGGTCTCCAATCCCGCACCAATTGTTGGAAATATAGGGAGTGTCGGTTAACTGGTAAACCACTGGTCTCCAAAACCAGGACTGCGGGTTCGAGTCCTGCCACTCCCGTATTTTGGTGCGGGACGAATCCTTCTACCCTCGGGTTTAGTGTGGGGCGGATTCCTCTTCCCCCGAATTTTGGTGTAGGACGAATCCTGCTACTTCCAAATTTAATACAAGATGTAGCTAAGTAGAGGAGATAAAAATCCAAGGGAATGAAAATAAAAAAAATATTTAACCAAGCAATTCAATTTCTTAAGGGAGTGTATTATGAATTGCGTAAAGTTAATTGGCTTTCCCGCAAAGAAATGGTCGCTTCAACTTTAGTGGTTATAGTCCTGGTAATTGTTGTTGCATTTTTTGTTGGGATGATTGATTTTTTTCTTGCTAAAATATTAGATATTATCCTTTAAAGGAATTTTGAAAAATGGGAAAAAACTGGTATATTGTGCATACTTATTCAGGATATGAAGACAAAGTTAAATCAACTCTGGAGAAGACAGTTGCTAATCTGAGTTTAGAAGAAAAAATTTCCAAGATTGTCGTCCCAACCGAAGAAGTGGTAGAAATTAGAAAAAATAAGCGACAGGTTAAAAAACGCAAATTTTTCCCTGGCTATGTAATTGTAGAAATGGCAGTTGACAATCAAACTTATTGGATAATAAGAAACACACCCGGGGTAACTGGGTTTTTGGGTGGAGTGAAACCTATTCCTTTGCCGGAGGAAGAAATAAAGAATATTATGAATTTAGCCAGCGGACAACCAAGTGCTAAACCACGCTTAGCTGTACTTTTTGAAAAAGGTGAAACAGTAAGAATTATTGAAGGACCTTTTCGTCATTTCATTGGTGTGATTGAAGAAGTAAATGAAGAACATGCTAAAGTTAAAGTGATGGTAACAATTTTTGGTCGACCTACACCAGTGGAATTGGATTTTCTTCAGGTAGAAAAAATATAAACACAACTATAAAACGATATAAACGATGAAAAAAATATTCATCCTTCGTAGTACTACGGACGCCGTCGTCCATAGCCATGGACTATGGCGTCGGACGAGAACGGGCGATTACGGTGATGCGAGGTCAGGTGCTGATTTATCGCTGTAATCGTACCAAGTAAGGAGTAGACAATGGCAAAAAAAGTTAAAACACAAATTAGGTTACAGATTCCTGCTGGTAACGCTACTCCCGCACCACCGGTTGGTCCGGCTTTAGGACAACATGGAATAAATATTATGGAATTCTGTAAACAGTTTAATGAACGAACAAAAAGTCAAGAATTCGGAACAATTATTCCGGTGATTATCACTGTCTATGAAGACCGTTCTTTCAGTTTTATTACCAAAATGCCTCCAGTTTCTGCACTACTTAAGAGAGCGGCTGGTTTAGCTAAAGCGGCGGGTGATCCGGGACGGAGTAAAATTGCTCAACTGACGAAAAAACAAATTGAAGGAATAGCTAAAGTTAAACTTGCTGATTTGAATACTACCGATTTAGAAGCAGCAATGCGTATAGTTGAAGGAACTGCACGAAGTATGGGAATTGAGATAGTAAAAAAATGAAAAAGTGAATGGTAAGAAAATGGGAAGGAGAAATAGATGCCGGGCAAAAAATATAATGAAGTAAATAAACTAGTCGAAAAAACTAAACTTTACAGTTTAGAAGAGGCAATTGATTTAGCAAAAAAGACGACTTATGCTAAATTTGATGAAACGGTAGAATTACATCTTAACTTAGGAGTAAATCCAAAACATTCTGATCAGGTTGTTCGGGGGATAGTTGTTTTACCTCACGGTATAGGAAAATCAAAAAGAGTTGCGGTAATTGCCAAGGGTGAAAAACTTAAAGAAGCCAAGGCAAGTGGTGCTGATTTTGTTGGTTCAGAAGAACTGATTGAAAAAATTAGTAAGGGTTGGTTGGAATTTAATTGTTTAATTGCTACATCTGACATGATGAAAGAGTTAGCAAAATTAGGTAAACTCTTAGGACCAAAAGGATTGATGCCAAACCCAAAGGCCGGTACAGTAACGATGGATATTGCCCGAACGGTGAAAGAAGTCAAAGCAGGACGTATTGAATTCAAAGTTGATTCCTATGGGATTGTTCATAGCCCAATTGGCAAGATATCTTTTCCTAAGGAGAAACTGTTAGAAAATGCGAAAATTTTGCTTGAAGCAATTATCCGTGCAAAACCTCCTTCGGCTAAAGGACAGTATCTAAAAAAGATTATTCTCTCCACAACGATGGGACCGGGAATAAAAATTAATCCTACCCAAAAATTTGTATAACACGAATAAACCCGAATGAAAAAAAACTCGCGAATATTCGCAAATTAAAAAATTCGTGTGCATTCGGGTTAAAATTCGCAAAAATTCGTGAATAAAGAGTTTGTTCATCTTCACAATCATACCGAATATTCACTCCTTGATGGTGCCTGCCGGATTGTTGATGAGCGGGGACAACCTGCCGAACTTTTACGCTGGGTAAGTACTTGTCTTCATCCCGCCTTAGCCATAACTGACCATGGCAATATGTTTGGAGCAATAGAATTCTACCGTGCTTGTTTGGTTTTAGGGATAAAACCAATTATTGGTTGTGAAGTTTATATAACATCGCAATCAAGATTTATGAAAAAAATCTTTGGTCCGAGGAATGATACACTTGCGAAAGGAGGGATTTCAATTGAACTGGAAACTAACCATCTTACTCTTTTGGCCAGTGATGAAACTGGTTACAAAAACTTGATGAATTTGGTAACCATTGGCTATTTAGAAGGTTATTATTACCGTCCGCGGATTGATAAAGAAGTATTAGAAAAATATCATCAGGGTTTAATCGTTTTGTCCGGTTGCCTGAAAGGAGAGATTCCCCGCCTACTTCTGCAAGGGAAAAAGGAAGAAGCAAAAAATAAAGTTGATTATTTTTGCCAAATTTTTGGTAAAGAAAATTTTTATTTAGAATTGATGGATAATGGTATGCCGGAACAGAAAAAACTTATTCCTTTACTTTTAGAATTAAGCAAGATGATGGATGTAAAAGTAGTTGTCACTAACGATTCTCATTATTTGAAAAAGGATGATGCTTATGCCCATGATGTTCTCCTTTGTATTGGGACGGGGAAAAAACTTAACGAAAAAGAAAGATTGCGTTTCCCAACTAACGAGTTCTATTATAAATCAGCAGAAGAAATGTGTCAGTTATTTTCCTACTCTCCTCAAGGTTTGAAAAATACATTAGCAATTGCCGAGAAGTGTAATTTAGAAATTTCTTTTAACCAGTTATACTTGCCAGAATATCTTCTCCCGGGTGAAGGATATCTTAACCTTGATGAGTATTTGGCAACTCTTTGTTATCAAGGGCTAAAGGAAAGATATAAAGAAGTTAGACCCGAAATAGAAAAACGTTTACGTGACGAATTGGGTTTAATTAGAAAAATGGGTTACGCTGGATATTTTCTCATTGTTTGGGATTTTGTCCAGTATGCGAAGAAAGAAAGTATTCCCATTGGTCCAGGGAGAGGTTCTGGTGCTGGCTCGTTGGTTGCTTATGTTTTAGGAATAACTAATATTGACCCCTTGAAGTATGGTTTACTTTTCGAACGCTTTCTTAATCCGGAAAGACGTACTTTACCTGATTTGGATATTGATTTTTCTGACACCGGGAGAGAAAAAGTAATCAACTATGTAAAAGAAAAATACGGCAAAAAAAATGTTGCTCAGATTATTACCTTTGGTTCAATGGATGCACGATTAGCGGTACGTGATGTGGGACGAGTGCTTGATCTATCTTTGTCCTTAGTTGACCGGATTGCTAAACTTATCCCTTTTGGTTCAACGATTTTCAATGCTTTGCAGACGGTACCCCAACTGAAAAGTGAATTTGAAGAAAATGAATCAGTAAGGCAAATGCTTACGATTGCTCAAAAACTTGAAGGTTTAAAAAGGCATACGGGTGTGCATGCGGCGGGGATTGTTATTGCTAAAGAAGAAATAACCAACTTCACTCCTTTAGCCAAACAGCCAAGTAGTGAAGTGATTATTACTCAGTATAACGATGATTCTCTACTTAGGTTGGGTATGCTAAAGATTGATTTTCTTGGTTTGCGGAACCTAACTATTGTTGAGGATACACTCAACCTAATTCAGCAAAGAAAAAAAATAGAACTTACCCGCGAAACAATTTCCCTCGATGACAAAAAAACTTTCCAACTACTTGGTGAAGCAAAAACAATTGGAGTTTTCCAATTAAGTTCGGCAGGGATGCGTGACCTTTTACGTAAACTTAAACCGACAATTTTTGAAGATTTGATCGCTTTAATCTCTCTTTATCGTCCAGGACCGATGGGTTCGGGGATGCTTGATGAATTCGTTTTACGCAAACATAATTCAGCGAGAATAAAATATGAACATCCACTATTGGAGCCGATACTTAAAGAAACTTACGGAGTAATTGTTTACCAGGAACAAGTAATGCGTATTGCTACTGATTTGGCTGGATTCGCGCCGGCGGAAGCGGATATTTTGCGTCAGGCAATGGGTAAAAAAATACCTGAAGAAATTGAACGTGGACGTGGTCGCTTTCTTGAAGGAGCAAAAGAAAAAAATCTTGACCGAAGGGTGGCGAATAAAATTTTTGATTTTCTTGTCCATTTTGGGGGTTATGGATTTAATAAATCGCATGCTGCCGCTTATGCTTTACTTGCTTACCAAACTGCTTTCTTGAAAGCAAATTATCCAATAGAATATATGACTGTTCTTTTAAGCAATGAAATTGGTCGTTCAACCTTAGAAAAGAATCGTCTTGCTGAATATATTAACGAAACAGAAGAAATGGGAATAGAGATTTTTCCTCCCGATATCCAACACAGTTTTACTTATTTTGCTATTGAAACTCATAACGGTAAAGACTTCGGTAAACTTAGTCCTGATGAACAGAAGGAAGGTATTCGTTATGCACTTTCGGCAATAAAAAATGTTAGTGAAGGAGCCGGAGAAAAAATTGTTCAGGAAAGAGAAAAGGGTGGCAAATATAAATCTTGGGAAGATTTCCTCTGGCGGTCAGTCAGTACTGACTGGCGGTCGGTGAGTACCAACTGGCGGTCGGTTGGTAGTGAACGAACCGCACTAAACCGCAAAACATTAGAAAGTTTAATCAAAGCTGGTGCCTGTGATTGTTTTCTTCAACCACGAGCACAACTTTTCGCCAGTTTAGATGCACTTTTAGAAAAGATTTCTCGTGAACAGCGTTCAGCCCAACAAAGTTCTTTTTTCAGCAATTTGGATTTAACTTTAGAGAAAACAATTAAGATTGCGCCGGTAAATGAATGGCCGGAACATCTTCTTCTCAACTATGAGAAAGAAATGCTTGGTTTTTATCTTTCCGGTCATCCTTTAGCTCGTTGGAGTAAAGAACTTAAACTTTATTCTACTTGCAGTTTGGCGCAATTAAAAAATGAGCCTGAACTTTTTGAGAATACAAATGTCCGTTGTGCCGGGATGATTGTCAATGTGAAACGACTTATTTCTAAAGAGAAAAAAGAACAATATGCACGGTTTAAATTAGAAGATTTAGATGATGAAATTGATGTGCTTGTTTTCCCTAGGGCTTACGCTAATGGGTTAGGAAAATATCTTATTCCTAATACAATGGTTGTTGTTACCGGTAGAGTTAATTTCCGGGAAGAAAAAATTGAACTAATTACGGAAAATATTTTATCTTTCCCTGAAGCACGGGAAAAATATATCCACCAGATTTGGATAAAACTATCCGCTACTGCTTTGGAAGATATTTTCTTAGAAAAATTGAAAAAAATTTTAGAGAGACGTCCTGGACAATGTAAAGTTGGATTCCGTTTACTTAGTCCGAAAGAGAAAGAATTATTAATCGAAAGTGGTTTAATGGTCAGTCCAAAAGAAGAACTGGTTTCCGAGATCGAAAAACTTCTCGGTAAAGAAGCAATAGAATTTACTACTTCTTGAGGTGATTACCTCTTTCTTATGAATTTATCTCTCCTTTTTATTTGCCTACTGATGGGTTTTACTTCTCTGATTGTCCAAACTTTGCTTATTCGCGAATTTTTGGTAACTTTTTATGGTAATGAATTGATCATTGGTATAATCCTTGCTAACTGGCTCATCCTTGAAGGTTTAGGTAGTAGCCTTTTTTCCCGCTTGGCAACGAAAATTAGGAAACCGGTAATCTTCTATGTTTTTCTCCAAATTGGTATTTCTTTATGTTTTCCACTAAGTGTATTTTTAACCCGGATAACCAAAAATTTTTTTGCTATAAGTCTTGGCGAAATGGTTGGTATAGTTCCTATCTTTTTGTCTTCTTTTTTTATTTTGGCACCTCTAAGTCTTCTTGATGGAATAGAATTTCCTTTTGCTTGTCGGCTTTATTCAGATTTCAGCGGAAGACCTCTGGAATCAGCAGGTAAAGTTTATATCTTAGAAGCACTTGGTTTCATCATCGCTGGTCCAGTTTTTACTTATCTTTTGATTACTCGTTTTTATTCACCACAAATTGCTTTAATTGTTGCTTTTTTAAATCTTCTTTCTGCATTTTTTCTTTTGTCGGTGAGCACCGACTGGCGTTCAAAAAAGAAAAAATGTTTAGTAGTTAATCTTTTGGTTATTTTTTTGTTTATCTTGAATATATATCTTCTCTTTTCTAATTTTGCTCAAAAAATACAAATTTTTTCAATCACTCAACAATGGAAAGGACGAGAAATAATTTCCTATCAAAATTCAATTTATGGTAATCTTAGTGTAATTAAAGCCGGTGAGCAATATACTTTTTATAGTGACGGTTTGCCAATAATTACTGCTCCTTATCCGGATATCATTTGGGTTGAAGAATTTGTTCATTTTAGTTTGTTGGCACATTCTAAACCGGAAAATATACTTTTAGTTAGTGGTGGTGCAGGTGGCGTATTGAAAGAAATCTTGAAACATCCGGTAAGAAAGGTTGACTATACTGAACTTGACCCAGCACTAATTAAATTGGTAGAGAAATATCCGACCCCGCTTACTAAAGAAGAATTAAATGACCCACGAGTGAATCTTATTTATACTGATGGTAGAAGGTTTGTAAGAGAACAACTAAAGAAAAGAGGTGATTACCTCAAATATGATCTTATTCTACTTAATTTACCTGCACCGTCAACTTTACAGTTGAACCGGTTTTATACCGTAGAATTTTTTCATTCAATAAAGAAAATAGTTAAACCCGACGGAATTTTTGTTTTTTCTTTACCCGGTTCTTTAACTGCACTGAGCACCGAACTGCGTAATTTAAATGGTTCAATCTTGAACACTCTCAAAGAAGTTTTTCCGCAGGTAAAAATTATTCCGGGTGATAACAATCTCTTCCTTGCTTCGTCTAACTCAGTAGAAATTAGTGCTAAAATTTTTCAAGAGAATCTAAAAAAGCGTAAAATTGAAACCAAACTACTAACTTCTTCTTATCTTAATTGGCGTTTTGATGAACGCTGGTTTAGTTGGTTTAGGCAAGCAATGGGTGATTTTTCACAGGTGAGAAAAAATTATGACCTTTCCCCGAGAGGTCTATTTTATCAACTTACCTATTGGAATGCACTTTCCTCACCTACCTTCAACAAATTTTTCCAATTTCTGGGAAGGATAAATTTCTTTTCTATTTTTTTACTGATATTCATTTTTAGTATTTTCTTATTTCTTTTTCTCAAATTAAGACCAAAATATAGTAAATTTGTTCCTTTGTATGCAGTGATGACGACCGGTTTTTTAGGAATAACTTTTGATTTAATTTTCATTTTTGTCTATCAATCATTTTACGGATATGTATATCATCATCTTGCACTTTTAGTGACGGCTTTTATGGCCGGATTAACTTTCGGTGGTTGGTTAATGACAAAAAATTTAGGTCGGATTAAAAAAGATATTCTTTCATTTATGACAATAGAATTCTTCATAGTTATTTTTTCTTTAGTAATTATCCCTCTCTTGATTTCGCTCAAAGGGAGTAGAAACGAATCTACTTTTATCTTTTTTCTTTTAGCCAGTGTTGTAGGTTTCTTGGTAGGTTTAGAATTTCCTTTAGCAAATAAGATTTATCAAGCTGCAGGGTTAGTTTATGCGAGTGACCTTTTTGGTGCATGGATTGGTGCATTAGTTGTTTCGGTAGGTTTAATTCCGTTAATCGGTGTGATTCAAACTTTAATTCTTTTAGCGGTACTGAAAATTAGCAGTTTAACTTTCCTTCGTTTTTGTTGAAAACCTACAAAAACTATGATTTCATTCACCCCGTTTGAAAATCCTTGATTTCTAACGGGGCAGGGATTAAAAAACAGGATTACATTCACCCCGCACCTTTTAAAACTTATACTTTCTTTTGGATTTGATTAAATGAACAAATGCCACAAATCTTTCATTAATTCATCAGGTAATTTGACTAAAAGGTGCGGGGCAGGGATGTTTTTTTAACATAATCGGTGTAATCGCCTTTCCGATAGGTCATGGTCTACCGAAAAAATCTGTGTAATCGGTGATTGCTTTTAACTCCAGACACCGGGGATATAGCGGTTACAGAATTTGCATTTACCATGCTTGCCGATATTATTTTCTAAGACGGTAAAACCTACCCGACGGATAAGTATTTTCTGACAATCCGGGCAATAGGTATGTTCACCCGGATGCCCGGGCACATTGCCGATATAGACAAATTTCAGTCCTTGCGCGAGAGCAATTTCTCTTGCTTTCTCTAAAGTTTCTACCGGTGTCGGATTAAGATTTTTTAATTTATATAACGGCCAGAAACGAGTAAAATGTAGCGGTGTTTGGTCATCGAGATTTTCTTTTATCCAAAGGGACATCGCTTTAATTTTTTCTGGGTCATCATTTAGTGTGGGAATGACTAAATTAGTAATTTCTAAATGGACACCATTTTTTTTTAAAATTTTTAAAGTATCTAATGTTCTTTCTAAAAATCCTTCTGAAATTTTTTCATAAAATTCCGGTATGAATGCTTTCAGGTCAACATTTGCACCATCAAGATATTGAGCAATTTCTTTTGCTGGTTCAGGATTAAGTGAACCGTTAGAATGATACATACTTTTCAGTTTATGTTTTTTGGCTAATTTTGCAGTGTCTAACATATATTCAAAAAAGATAGACGGCTCAGTATAAGTGTAGGCAATACTTGGACATTGATATTCCGAAGTTTTTTTTACTACTTCTTCCGGGGGGAGAGAATAATTTTGTGTCTCTTCAGGTGGGAATTGGGAAATCTGCCAGTTCTGGCAGAATTTGCAACGGAAATTACAGCCAGCGGTAGCGATAGAAAAAATTTGTGTCCCGGGAAGAAAATGGAATAATGGTTTTTTTTCAATCGGGTCAATATGTGCAGCACAAGGTAAACCATAAACTAAAGAATAAAGTTTACCATTTTTTGGTTCTCTTGCCCGGCACCAACTCCTTTGTCCTTCGGTCAACTTACATCCACGAGGACATAATTCACATTGGACGGTATTTTTATCAATTTTCTTATAATATTTTGCTTCGTAGATGAAAGGTAACGAACTCGTAGCGAACGCTTTAGTGAGCAGTTCACTGGTTAAATGTCCTAAACCAAGAGCAAAGGTCAGAGCACAACCATCTCTTAAAAAAGTACGCCGGCTACAATTTTTTTCCCAGAAATTCATTTTGAGTTACATTTGATTACACGGATTTCTAAAAAACGATTACACTGATTACTTATTGATAGTGTATTATCTGTGTAATCTGGTCTATAATCTGTGTAATCAGTCCGTTTATTAATCTTCAGCAATCAAATTCCAGATAAAATGAGCGAAAATATCCGGGACAATGATAGTATCTCGGTTTCCACTGCGGGTTAATGCTTGGTTTAATTCTTCACGGATGCGGGGCACACCGGTCAATTCAAAAATAAGGTCAACTTTTGCGCCCAGTTTAGTAATTTCTGCGGGGTTTTCATAGACCGGAATACCTCTTTCTCGGGCTAATCTTACTCCTTCAGTAACGACCAGTTTTTCGCTCACCGCAAGAACTTTTACCCCTTTCGCTTCTCTCTCTAAAAACTTCTTCAACATCATACTACCAATTCTTCCTAAACCCACAATTACTACATTTACTACTCGGTCATCCATCTACATCCCTCCTCTCATTCTCAATAAGGGAATAATTCCCTTCATTGTGTTCGGTCGCTCGGACACTCCTGCCTCGCCGGCAGGCGGGTCGTTAGTCCGAGACGCCCTCACTGTCAACCCTTTAAGTGGTGTTACTCTTAGCTTTCAGTTACCCGGAATATTTCTTCAGGAGTAGTAATACCTTGTATAACCTTTTGCCAACCATCTTCACGGAGTGTCTTCATTCCTTTTTTTCTTGCTTTTTCTCTTAATATGTTAATGTTTGCCTTTTCCATAATTAATTCACGTAAATCTTCTTCAATGACCATTAGTTCAAAAATACCAATCCGACCCCGATAACCAGTTTGATGACACATTTTGCATCCTTTACCTCGGTAGAAGACAAGCCCTTCGGTTGCCTGATTAATACCGAAATTATTGATTAATTCTGTAGGTGGTTCATATTTTTCTTTACAGTTGGTGCAGATAGTTCTTACCAGTCGCTGGGCAAGCACACCGAGAACTGCCGAAGAAATCATAAATGGTTCAACATCCATCTCAATAAGCCGAGTAATTGCTCCGCTAGCGTCATTAGTATGCAAAGTGCTTAAAACAAGACGACCAGTCAATGCTGCACGAATAGCAATTTCGGCTGTTTCTAAGTCACGTATTTCACCAAGCATAATTACATCAGGGTCTTGTCGTAAAACTGCCCGCAGACCGTTTGCAAAAGTGAAACCTATTTCAGAATTTATCTCCGTTTGATTAATCCCTTTTAAGAGATATTCACGAGGGTCCTCAAGGGTGACGATATTTTTTTCCGGTGAACTAATCTTTTGCAAAGCAGCATAGAGGGTAGTTGTTTTTCCACTTCCCGTTGGACCAGTGACCAGAATAATGCCATACGGTTTTTTAATTAGTATTTGAAACTTTTCTAATATCTCTGTCTGGAAACCCAATTTTTCTAAAACAACCCGAGTTGCGCCTCGGTCAAGGATACGGAGGGCAACTTTTTCACCAAAGGCAACTGGTAAAGTGGACACTCGGACGTCTACCTCGCGATTCTCTACACGCACACGGAAACGTCCATCTTGTGGTCGACGACGTTCAACAATATCCATCCCGGCAATGACTTTTATCCGGGGAATGATTGGTAATTGTAAATGCCGTGGGAAAGCGATGAATTCATGGAGAATGCCATCAACACGCAGGCGTGCTTTTACTGATTTTTCTTCTGGTTCAATATGGATATCACTTGCTTTTTCTTTTATTGCTTGGGAAAGAAGTAAATTGACAAATTTAACTACCGGTGGTTCTTCGCTTATTCGTTGTAATCTTAAAGAGTCAAGTTGTTCTTCCCGAGGGAATCCAGCAGGCATATTTTCAATATTCTTAATAATTTCTTCCATTGAATCACTTACTAAATAATACTGTTCAATTGCTTTAAGGATATCACTTTCTCTGCTTGCTACTGGCTGTATATTATGTCCGGTTATTAGTCGTGCTTCATCAAGAGCAATAATATTCATCGGGTCAGCTATTGCTACAGTTAAGGTATCCCTGATTTTAAAAATGGGAATCATTTTATATTTTCTTGCTAATTTTTCGGGCAGGATATTTACTATCTGTGAATCAATAATGTAATTATTCAATTCAACAAAAGGAATATCGGTAGCAGTCTTATCAATTTTTACCATTCTATTTTCCCCCAAGAAATTCTTTTACTTTTTCTAACAATTCCTGAGATTTAAATGGTTTTGTAAGGTAGTAATCAGCACCAACTTTTTCACCCCACATTTTATCTTCTTCTTGACTTCTTGCGGTGAGCATAATAATGGGAATATGTTGATAATTTTCATCAAATTTAAGTAATCGGCAGATCTGAAATCCATCTAATCCGGGAAGCATTAAATCAAGGATAATTAAATCCGGCGATTCGGTTTTTGCTTTTTTATAACCCTCGTTTCCATTCGTTGCCGTAAGAACATTGTAGCCATTAGCTTCAAGGCGCATTTTTACTGTTTCCAAGATATCTGTTTCATCATCAACAACTAAAATTTTTTTTCCCATTAGTGATTTAAAGGAAGAACAAAACTAAATTTACTACCTTTACCGAGTTCACTTTCTGCCCAGATTCTACCATTATGTTTTTCAATAATCCCTTTACAGATAGCCAACCCTAATCCGGTACCTTTTACTTTCTGTCCCTTAGGATGTCTAACCTGATAGAATTTATCAAAGATTTTTTCCAAATCCTGGGACGGTATACCTACCCCATTATCTATAATTTCAACCTGTATACCTTCATCAACTATTTTGGAAATAACCTTTATTACTCCATTTTCGGGAGTAAATTTTATTGCGTTACCGATAAGATTAGTAATTACTTGACTAATTCTATCCGAATCTAAGTTTACCTCCAGTAAATCTTGGGTTAAATCCATAAATAGGGTAATATTTTTTTTACTTGCTGCTTCATTTAAGAAAAGAACAATATCCTTAATCAGTAGGTTAAGATTAGTTGCTTCTTTTTTCAATTCTAATTTATTTGCTTCAATTCGGGAAATATCCAAAAGGTCCTCAATCATTCGACTTAGACGGTCAATATTACGGTTAATGATAAGTAATGAATTTTTCTGGTAATCGTTTATTTCACCGGTAATACCGTCAAGAAGATTGTCCATCGCTCCTCTTATTGCGGTTAAAGGTGTACGCAACTCGTGAGAAACCAGAGAAACGAAATCAGATTTCATCTGGTCAATTTTTCGTTCTTGGGTTACATCACGGAGAATTAAAAGAGTGCCCAGATTTTTATCTTCTTTCTCTTTTACGGTAGTCATTTCAATTCTAATAACTCTTTCAAAAGGTTGAAGTAAATTTATTTCTTTAATGGAAGATTTATTCATTTCTTCTCTTAATATTTGCCAGGAAGCAAAGAGAGCTATTTCTTTAAATCGTTGACTTAACTTAGCTGTATCTAACTCTTCATTTTTGCTGAAACTTAATATTTCTCTTGCTGCTGGATTGAGAATGATCAGTTCGTCTTTTTCATCAGTCATAATTACTCCTTCGGTCATATTTTCTACCATTACTTTCATTTTACTTTTCTCAGCCGAGATTACCGCCTGCAATCGCTCAATTGCACCGGAGGCTTGATTGGCAAGAGTATAAAGAAATTTTATTGTTTCTTCCGGGTAGTCAACCGGTTTCAAACTACCAATATTTAACAAACCTACTACTTTGTCACGAATGAAGAGAGGGACATCAAATGAAGATTTAACTTTCTCTTCTTCTTTAAGTAAATTTTCTCCTATTTCTACCTTAAATTCTATACCTTTTTCTTCACTAATTTCTATATTTTGGTGACTAATTGCATTGAATTTTCTTAAGAGGTCATTTTTAATTTCTTCTAACAGAGAATGCCCAAATTTAAAATTAGTTTTTATGACCATTTTAATATTTTTTTCTTCAGTGACAAGTAGAGAAGCACAATAGTCATAATCAATAATCACATGTAAAGATTCAATTAAGAGATGAAGAAGTTCATCATAGTTAAGAGTATAACTTATCGCATTACTTAATTCATAAAGAACTGACAATTCAAAAAGTCTTTGTTTTAATTCTTCAGACAGACGTCTATTCTCGGCAATAATTTCTTTCTTATTGGGAATCGTATTTGTACTCGAGTGCATATTTAACATTTTTCTTTTTTATTATTTTAGAGTTTTGATAATGTCAAGTATTTTTTCAACTTCTATAGGTTTATATAGACAGCCCGAAATACCAATTGTCTTCTTTGCTTCTTCATATTTTTCCGGGTAAGCAGTCATAAAAATAGCTTGCAACTGAGGGTGTCTCTCTCTCAATTTGGTATATAATTTTATTCCACTTTCATCCCCAAGAACAATATCTAAAAAAACAAGGTCAAATTCTTCTTCTTTAGCTAATTTTTCTGCTTCAGCGACAGTTTTTGCCATCTTAAAAGAATGTTTTTCTTTTTCTAAGATCTTCGCAAAGAACCCAAGTATGGTTTCGTCGTCATCAACTACCAATATACGTAGTTTAACCTTAGGTTTATCCTGCTGGATACTGCTAATTATTGTAGTTACTTGGCTGACATCAAAAGGTTTATAAATAGAAGCAATTACTTCTTCTTTTTTTGCCTGCTCAAGTATTTCTTCTACGGCGTAACCAGTCATCATCACGACGGAAATTTCTTGATTAATTTTTCTTATTTCTCGATAGGTTTCCAAACCATCTATTCCCGGCATTTTTACATCCAGAAAACAAATATCAAAAGTTTTCTCTTTTACTAATTCTATCGCCCGGTAGCCATCTTCTGCTTCAGTTACTTCTACCCCTTGTGCTACTAAAAGACGACGGAAAAAATCACGAATAATCCTTTCATCGTCAACAACTAAAACCTTCATTTTTTGTTTACTCCCTGCCGGTGGTTGCGGAACCACTGCCGGGGAAGGATTCGAACCTTCGATCTTGTGGTTCAGAGCCACACGTGTTACCAACTACACCACCCGGCAAGAAATGTTATTAACTATTTTTCTTTTCTCTTTTACACCCTTATAACTTTTGAGGTACTTTTCTCGCTCAAGTGCTTCTTTTAAAGTAGGATAACATTCAGTATGGATTAATTGCCAGGGCCGATATGCTCGCGTTGAAAAAACTTTACCACGGTTGTGTTCACTTAATCGTCGTTTCGGATTGTCTGATAAACCTACATAGGAACGTTCCGTTCTTTTGCTTCTAATTATGTAAACAAATACCATTTCTTTTATTTATTTTTGTGGTCCAGCCTGCCCGCTGCCGCGGGACGCGGCCAGGGAGCCCGTCGTGCTACCATTACACAACCCGGCAATAGTGACAGTTAACAGTTATTAGTGATTAGTTATTAGTTAAAGAACAACACCGAAAAACTTAAGAAATATTTCCGCTGTTCTCTTTTTTTGTTTCCGCGGAATCTGTGGATTTCTTCTCTGCGTTCTCCGCGGCTCCTTTTTTTAGTTCATCAACATAATTTAGTTGCAGGTCAGCCAAAATATTATTCAGAAATTTTTCTTCCTTTTCGGTAAGATTATCCTTAGTTTTTTCTTTAAGCATAAGTAACATATCAATCGTTGTTTTTGCTTGTTCAAGGTCGCGTTCAACCTTACCACTTAAAGGATTAGCGATCTTACCTAAATATTGTAAAGCAAGCGTAGAAAGGGAAAGAACTAAACCAGTAAAGTAAGAACTATCTTTTTCTTTTTTCTCCATTTTTTTTTCTGGTTTATACCCGAATTACACAGATTTTTAATTACGATTACACCGATTAAGGATTCATTTTTTATCTGTGTAATTTGGTCTTTTAATCTGTGTAATCATTTTTATATTAATTTTTTTGCTTGTTTTATCCTTTTAATTACTCGTTCTTTACCTAAAAGTTCTAACATCTGGAATAAACAAGGACCTTCGGTTCTGCCGGAAACAGCTACTCTTAAAGGGTGAAACACTTCTCTGGTATTAAAATTATTTTCGGTGCAATATTTACGAACAATTTCTTCCAAATGGTCAGCATTAAAATTTTCTTCCTTATTTAAAAGTTTTGTTAAATCGTCCAAAATTTTATCCACCTCTTCTTTACGAAGAATTTTATTTACTGCTTCTTCACGATAGATAATCTCTTCTTTAAAAAAAAATTCTAATAGATTTGCAATATCGGTTAGAAGTTTAATTTTTTCCTGTTCAAGAGCAACTACTTTTTTTATATAATTCTCGTCAGTATACTCAGTGATTAAGTTTACCTTTTTTAACTCTTCCCGTGCATAGAGGTAAAATTTTTCAATTGGCATTTGCCGAATATGTAAACCGTTCAACCAGAGAAGTTTCTGAAGATCAAATACTGCCGCTGCTTTCCCGCATCTTTCTAAAGAGAATTTTTTAATCAACTGTTCAGAGGAAAAAATTTCTTCACTTTCTTTTGTTCCCCAGCCAAGAAGAGCTAAATAATTGATTAAAGCCTCTGGTAGATAACCCTGTTTTTTATACTCAAGCACAGAGACTGCACCATGTCTCTTGGATAATCTTCCCCGGTCAAGACCAAGAATCATTGGAAAATGAACAAATTCTGGTGGTTGCCAGTTATATGTTTGGTAAAGCAGAATTTGTCGTGGAGTATTAGAAATATGGTCATCGCCACGTAAAACATGGGTAATTTCCATTAAATGGTCATCAATTACTACCGCAAAATTGTATGTTGGCACTAAATCAGATTTTAAGAGGACAAAATCGTCAAGAAGCAGATTTTCAAATTTTACTTCTCCGTGGATTAAATCAATAAATTTTGTTTCGCCTTTTCTTGGTGTTTTAAAACGAATGACTGATTTGCGTCCTTGTTTTTCGTATTCTTCTCTTTCTTCTTTGGTTAAATAACGACAACGCCCATCATATTTTGGTGGTTTTTTTTCGGCTAATGCTGACTGACGAATATCTTCTAATTCTTCCGGTGTACAATAGCAATAGTATGCTTTCTCTTCTTGAAGAAGTAGGTTAGCATATTTTTTATAAATCTCTAATCTTTCCATTTGGAAATAAGGACCCTCATCCCAGTTCAATCCCAGCCACTCTAATCCTTCAATAATCACTTTGATTGCTTCTTCAGTAGAGCGTGTGCGGTCGGTATCTTCAATCCGTAAGATAAATTTTCCTCGGTTTTGGCGGGCAAAAAGCCAGTTATATAAGGCAGTTCTTACACTACCTAAATGAAGATAACCTGTTGGTGAAGGGGCAAAACGAACTCTTACGCTCATTCAAAAAACCTCGTTAATCGGTTAATTTACCCCGCTAATTCATACTCCCGAAATTTACGACGAACCTGCATTACAAAATGACGACTCTCGCTTCTACTATGAATTAACGGGGTTCAGTTTAGTCCATTGTTTCCATTGTTTCAGGTAAGTTTGTTAACGGTCAAAACGGACCAAACGGTCAAAACGAATTAGTAAATGACTTTATTTAGTGGATATTCAATTATCCCTTCCGCACCAGCTTCTTTAAGTTTAGGGATAATTTTCTTTACTTCTTTCTCAGGTAATACTACCTCAATAGCAATCCAGCCGGGTAAGGTTAACCGCGAAACTGTAGGACGTTTTAAAGAAGGTAAAAACTGCATTATTTTAGCAAGATTTTTTTCTTGCAAATTCATTTTTAATCCGACCATTCCTTCCGCATTAAGTGCACCTTTAAGAAGTAAGAAAAGGTTTTCCATTTTTTTTCTTTTTTCTTTATTTTTCCATGCATTTAGATTAGTGATAAAACGGGGAGTGGAAACGATTACATCTTCAATTATCCGTAGTTTATTTGCTTTCAAAGAACTGCCAGTTTCGGTTATTTCTACAATCGCATCAGCTAAATTAGGCACTTTTGCTTCGGTTGCTCCCCAGGAAAATTCTACGCTTGCCTTAACCTTATTTTTTGCCAGATATTTTTTTACCAAGTTTACTGCTTCGGTAGCAATCCGTTTATTTTCCAGACTTTTCACTGAACGGATTGACGAATTTTCGGGTACTGCGAGTACCCAGCGCACTGGACGTAAGCCAGATTTTGCGTAGACAAGTTCACCGATTTCTTTAACTTTTGCTTCACTTTCACAAATCCAGTCATAACCAGTAATCCCGCAATCAAAGACACCCTGCTCAACATATTTAGCAATTTCCTGTGCCCGGACAAGAACAATTTCCAATTCTTCATCATCGCAGGAAGGGAAATAGGAACGTTCGGATGGATAAATTCTTATTCCTGCTTTACGGAAAAGTTCTAAGGTTGTTTCTTGGAGGCTACCTTTCGGTAAACCAAGTTTTAGGCGCATTTTTTTTCCTCCGTAAAAGTTTTTCTATTTTACCATATTAGGAAGTTTCTGTCAAGGATAACAAAGGTTGACAGTAAAAAAAAAATAAGTTATAATAAAAAAACATTATGGTAAAAGGAACTTATCAACCTTCACGGCGGAAAAGAAAAAAGACACACGGTTTCCGGATGAGGATGCGTACCCCCGGTGGACGAAATGTATTGAGACGGAGACGGGGGAAGGGACGTTACCGACTTACTCCTTAGAGGCTTAGAAATTTGAAAAATTTCTATGCGGTAGGGTAGTTTGAAGGGGAAAAGGTTCAACTGGTTCACCATCCCGAGCGAAGTCGAGGGAACGGTTGCCACTTCAATAGGGTGACAGCGGAGAAATGCAACGAATAGAAGCATTTCGCAGCACTAGAGGGGCGATAGCCCTGATAGACAAGATTGTGGCAAAGTTGCTATCTTGTGCAAGAAATACAGTTTTTCTAAAACTGAACGATTAACCAAAAATAAAGAATTCAGGCGTATTTTTCGGGAAGGTAAATCCTTTTCTAATCAGTATTTGACAATTTACATTTATCAACGTCCTCCTACGGAGGGTAACCAAATACGTTTAGGCTTAGTGGTAAGTCGGAAACTCGGTAAAGCAGTCAAAAGGAATAAACTAAAACGGCGTCTGCGTGAATTTTTTCGTCTCCATAAACATCTGCTTAAACCAAGTTTGGATATAATTTTTTTACCCCGTAATCAAGCAGTAAATTGTAATTTTCAAGAACTGAAGAAGAGTGTATTGTCAATTTTTAAACGAGCAAAACTTTTTATCAACACGAATCTACACGAATAGGTGACTCGAATTAGCACTAATGAAAAGGATATTTTTGTTTTTGATAAAAGTATACCAGAGGATTTCAATTTTTTTACCGGCAAGTTGTCGGTTTTATCCTTCCTGTTCAGAGTATGCCTATCAGGCAATTGCTCACTATGGTTTATTGAAAGGCGGATTTTATAGTATGAAGAGATTACTGCGTTGTCATCCCTTGAATCCCGGTGGTTATGACCCGGTAGAGAGGGTTCATCTATGCAAAGAAATGTAATTTTAGCAACTATTCTTTCCTTACTGGTTATTTTGGTTTGGTATAGATTTTTTCTTCCTCGTTTTTCTCCACCAATGACTGAGACGGAGAAACCGCCACTTTTAGAGAAAAGGAGTGTAATTCCTTCCCCATTAGAATTGGGACCAGAAGTTAAAGAAAGAGAAGAGGTAATTACTGCAAAGGAAATAACCGTTGACTTAGGGAGAAAAAATCTTACTTTTACTACCGCTGGTGCGGGAGTTAAACACTGGATTCTTAAAGAAAAAAATAAAACAATTGATTTAGTTCTGGGAAATAAAGAGAATAATTTTTTCCTTACCACTTTACCTGAATTAAATTACGAATTATTAAGTAAAGATGAAAGAAAAATAATTTTCCAGGCGGTTACCTCGGAAAATATTTTAATCAAAAAGACTTACGAATTTCTTGATGACCCTTACTTTGGTTATCTTGACCTTGAAATTACTAATCTTGAAAATAAAGAAAAACAATTTACTTTTCCTTTACTTAATCTTGGTCCAGGATTAGGTACTGATGAAAAAGGATTAAAAGAGAATATTCGCCATCTTCGTGCTTTGGGCTATCGGAATAAATTGGTAGAAAAACTTAAGTTTAATACTTTTGATGGTAACTGGTCCTGGTTTGGCATTGATAATCGTTACTTTTTAGCGGCACTTTTGCCGGAGACAAAGGTTGATACGCTTATCGTGGAGAAAGTTAACCAGCAAAAGATACCATCACTGAAAATAAACAGTAACATATCCCTTCCGGCAAAAAGTAAAGTTACTTTCCGTTTTCGTTTTTATCTTGGTCCAAAAAAATATAATGATTTAAAAAAATACGAACTTGGACTGGAAAAAACAGTTGACTTTGGTCTTTTTGCAGAAATAAGCAAGGGTGCACTTTACAGTATGAACTGGCTTTACAAAGTGACTGGTAATTACGGTTTGGCGATTATCATTTTAACTTTATTTTTACAAATTCTCCTTTTCCCTTTAACCAAGAAAAGTTTTCAAGCAAGTTTAGCGATGAAAAAAATGCAACCTTTGATTAACGAATTGAAATTGAAATATAAAAATGACCCGAAAAGATTCCAAGCGGAACTTTTCCATCTTTATCGTGGGAAAGGAGCTAATCCCTTTAAAGGATGTCTACCGATGATTTTACAAATACCAATCTTCTGGGCACTTTTTGTTGCTTTACAGAATGCTTATGAATTAAGAGGGGCAGAATTTATCCTCTGGATTAAAGACCTTTCTCATCCGGATACACTTTTTCATCTCGGGAATATACCGGTAAATATTTTACCTTTGTTAATGGGAGGGTTAATGCTTTTTCAACAGAAATTAACCACCGTCGCTACTGACCCGACACAAAAACAAATGATGTATCTGATGCCAATAATGTTTACTATTCTCTTTTGGAATTTCCCTTCCGGTTTGGTTTTATATTGGTTTACCAGCAGTCTCTTTAGTTCTTTAGGACAACTCTACCTACTCAAAGTGGTAAAATAACAACGATGAAAATTTTTTCTGAAGATACAATTGTAGCAATTTCTACACCTTTAGGAGAAAACGGTATCGGGATAGTCCGCTTAAGTGGTAAAGATGCAATTGCAATTACCGAAAAGATTTTTCGTCCGAAATCCGCCGATTCGGCGGACTTAAAAGAAATGCTCACTCATACACTGCATTATGGACATATTTTGGTTAACCCCGTAGACCCCGTAGATAAAAATCTTTACGGGGCTAACGGCACAATCATTGATGAAGTTTTGGTTTCAATAATGCGTGCCCCGAAAACTTATACTCGTGAAGATGTGGTGGAAATAAACTGTCACGGTGGAATTGTTCCTTTAACTAAAGTTTTGGAATTATGTCTCAAAAATGGTGCACGGTTAGCGCAACCAGGTGAATTTACCCAACGTGCTTTTCTTAATGGACGGATAGATTTAGCCCAAGCCGAGGCAGTATGCGATTTAATCCGTGCAAAAACTGAACTTGCTTCCAAAGTAGCACTTCAACAACTGCAAGGCGCTCTTTCGCAAAAAATTGAACTCTGGCGTGAAGAATTGGTCGATCTTCTTGCCCATTTGGAAGTATCTTTAGATTATGCCGAAGAAGATATAGAATTCCTTTCTCTTGAGGAAATTGAAAAAAGGATCAAAAAAGTTTTATTTTCCCTTGAAGAACTGTTACAAACTGTGGATACAGGAAAAATTTTACGGGAAGGTTTAAAGACAGCAATTGTTGGTAAACCAAATGTAGGTAAATCAAGTCTTTTAAATGTTTTACTTGGTGAAGAACGGGCAATTGTTACTCCTTTACCCGGGACAACCAGGGATATAATTGAAGAAACGGTTAATCTGCGAGGAATACCTTTGGTGATAATGGACACTGCCGGTATCCGGGAACATTCTCAAGATTTAATTGAGAAAATTGGTATGGAACGCTCTAAAAAAACAATTGAAAAAGCCGAACTTATCCTCTTTGTGTTTGATTTATCTCAACCACTAAGTGCAGAAGATGTTTACATTGCTCAACTTATCCATGAGTGTAATAAGCAAGCAGAAATAATAATTGTTGGGAACAAAGTAGATTTACCCCAAGTAATTATTGACGAAGATTTTTCTAAGTTACCCTTTAGCAATCTTAGGTTACCGCTAGTAAAAATATCTGCTACCTTGGGAAAAGGAGTAGATAAGTTAGAAGAAGAAATTTATCAAAGGTTCATAAAAGGGCAGATAGCCCAAACGGAAAGTGTGCTGGTAACTAATTTGCGGCATAAAGAAAAACTTTTCCAGGCAAAAGAAGCGCTTCTTGAAGCAAAAAAAGCGGGAGAAAAAAAATTATCTTTAGAATTTATCGCTTTAGATTTGCGTCAGGCGTTAGATTCCTTAGGCGAAATAGTTGGGGAAACAGTTACGGAAGATATCTTGGAAAGAATTTTTTCCCAATTTTGTATCGGAAAATAAAACAATGATTACGCAGATTAAAAAGTATGATTACACAGATAAGTCTATTAGGTATATTTGCTACAAAATCTGTGTAATCAGTGTTAAGAAATCTGTGTAATCAAGCATAAACATTATGCGAGGAGGTGAAAAGGGTGGAAACCGTAATCGGTAAAGTAGAAGATTATTTTGCCCACATTGGGGTAATTGCACTTAAACTGCAAGCAGAGTTAGCTGTAGGTGACACTATCCATGTTAAAGGACACACTACGGATTTAACCCAGACCGTTGATTCAATACAGATTGAACACCAAGATGTTCAGACAGCAAAAGCTGGGGATTCCATCGGTATTAAAGTAAAAGAACGTGTCCGCAAAGGCGATACCGTCTATAAAGTTACATCTTAAGATTGTTCAATTATTAATTATCTAATTTTCCTCTTAAAGGGATGACAGTGAGCGAATCCAAAAAGTATTTTCAATTTGTCGGTAGACCATGCCTGCACAGGTGACCTATCGGGAGGTTACAAGTAATACCTCTTAAGAAGGGGACAGGGAGCGAATTCCGACTAACCCCGTAGACCCCGTAGAATAAATTTACGGGGTAGATGAAAATCTTCCTTCGGTTTTTCTCAGGATGGTGAGTTAATTGAACCATTACGGGGTCTACGGGGGAACGCAATTGGGCTTCTATTCGTCAGTCCTGAGTAAATCGAAGGGAGATATCTCCCATTGAGTTCTGGGCCCGTAGCTCAGCTGGATAGAGCGTCCGGCTACGAACCGGCAGGTCGGGGGTTCAAATCCCCCCGGGCCCTATTTATATAGAATAGTTAGATTGTGAAATAGTGAGATGGTAAATAAACACGAGAAGTATATGTTAGAAGCACTAAAAGAGGCAAAAAAAGCATACGCAAAGGATGAAGTTCCGGTAGGAGCGGTGGTTGTTGCTGATGGTAAAATAATTGCCCGTGCATATAATCAAACAATTCAGTTAAATGACCCGACTGCTCATGCGGAAATTATTGCTCTAAGAAAAGCAGCAAAAAAAATTGGCAACTACCGTTTGAATGACTGTCAGATGTATGTTACGATTGAACCCTGTCCGATGTGTGCCGGTGCACTAATTTGGGCGAGAGTAAATGAACTAATTTACGGTGTTACTGACCCAAAATCCGGTGCTTGTGGTTCAGTAGTCAATCTTTTTTCGGATAAAAAATTTAACCACCAGGTAAAAATCACTTCTGGAATTTTAGAAGAAGATTGTAAAAAAATAGTTCGGAAATTTTTTAATGAGAAACGGAATTATCTCCGACGGATAAGTAGATAGAAGCAATTTGTTTCTTGTTTATTATTTTTGGTAATTAACCAAGTTTTAGCACTAAATTTGTAGTAAGTTTAGCAAGGAGGGAATGATTATGAAAGAAGTTAGAAAAGGTGTTTTTTTAACATTAGGAATTATTACATGTTGGTTCTGCTGTCTTTCCGTTACTATAGTTCAATCTGAAATTTATCAGCAAGGTCCAGAATTAGTTGTTGACTACGTCAAGTTTGATCTTCTTGATGATAATTCATTTCCAGTAATTTGGAGTCATTTGGAAGGAAAAGATTTCAGCCAATACTGGAAAGAATTTAAAGAATCTTATCTGCAGCAATTAATTAAAGAGTCAGATGAAAAAACTAAAAAAGAGTTAGAGAAAGAAATTAAAAAAATTGATGAAAAGGAACTCATCTCAGAATTTGCAGAAATATCTTTAAGTAATAAAGGGACACAAGACCTCAAAGGTGTAAGAGTGGAAATTTGTGTGCAAGGGTATAGTGAGTCTGCTATAGATATTGTTGATATAAAGCAAGGACAAACAGTAATAATAAAATTGACCCCTGCTTTTTCTGACAAAATTTTTGAAATCACTGAGCAAAAACCTACTAATGTATATACTAAAATTACTACTGAAGGAAAAATCATCTATGAGAAGACCAAAAAGATAACTCTTTTAAGCAGAAATGACATGGTATGGATGCTGAAAGAACCTTTTGATATGGTTTGGGGAATAGTTGTCTTTGTAACTCCTCATGATTCTCAGAAGACAATTGATCAGCTATTGAGTTTGGCTGCTGAAAGAATGCCAAATAGAAGTTTAGGTGGCTATATGGAGAATTTGATAGAAGGAGTAAACAATTGCGAAATTGTCGAATTACAGGTGAAATCTATTTATGACACATTAAAAAAACTTGGCGTAAAATATGTGAATACCCCGATATCTTTTGGTAAGAATGCTCAAAGAATCAAGTTTCCTTCGGAAAGTCTTACTGATTTATCAGGTAACTGTATTGAATTGACACTTGTATTTGCCAGTGCATTTGAAAGCTTAGGGATGCGACCTGTAATTGTTACTGTTCCCGGACATGCTTTTGTAGGTGTTTATTCTTGGGCAGATGAAGATGACCTTATTCTAATTGAATCTACGATGGTGGGGACTGATTCTTACGAAGAAGCAAGACAATTAGCTGAAGAAACTTTTATAAACAATCAAGACTCGGAAGAATTCCAAATTATTGACGTTGAATTAATAAGAACACTTGGTGTTACACCGGCACCAATTTGATAATATTGGGTGAAAATTAGGAAAAAGTGGATTGTGCGATGGAGTTGCTGTTCCAACGGATAAGTTGGGACGTGCCAGCAAGGGATGTGAGATGGTAATCACTTGGGCGGACACATCTTGGATAACTCGGAGCGTAGCGGAGAGGTGACCCCACGCAGTTTTGTTCTCAGACAGAACAAAACTAAACGCAGGGGCATTTTGTCCCTAGAAATCGTAAATACAATTTCAGGGACTTAAGTCCTGGAAATGCTTTGCATTTCACAGGGCAGAGCAAAATGTAAGGGTGTCCGAGTTCCGCCTACGCCCACCTGGGCTACGGCGGACAAGGGTTTAAGGGGTCGGTCTCGCGAAACGAAGTGGAGTCCGCCAATCAGTGTGGCAGGCAGACACATCCTGGACAACTCGCAGTTTTCAATACGTTTTTAAGCGAACATTTATACGAGAAAATGGAATCTCTCGTGCCTGAGAGGCTGTTCCGCTTAAGAGGATGACAGTGAAGGTGTCTCCGACTAATGAAATGTCGGAGCACCGAAACACAATAAGGGGATATCCCCTTATTGAGCAAGTCTTTGGAGAGGTGGCCGAGTGGCTGAAGGCGGCGGTCTCGAAAACCGTTTCTCGTCGTTAAGACGGGACGTGAGTTCGAATCTCACCCTCTCCGCTTTTTATTAAAGATTATATAACCAAACAAGATATCCCCTTCGGGAATACTTCCATAGGGGCTAACGCCCCTCTGGCGAGCCGATGTTACATCGGCTCTGTCACCCCGCGGGGGAAAGCAGATTATGGGCAAAGACGCACAAGCCGCCTCACCATCTCGACGGCGTCGCTGGCTTGTTCCGACTTATTCGTCGGAACAGCGACCCCCTAATCCGTATCGGAATTATTGAAATTCCGATACTCTGAAGAAGGGCAAGAGGAGAGTTAAAACCAACTAGATATTCAAGGAGAAGGAGAGAGAAAAGATATTATTGGAATAGTTATAGAGAGCATCGTTAGAATTATTATTTTCGTAAGAATAAGTCAATTTTAGTCCCAGATTACCGATCGGTAAATTCCTGAGTAATTCCTTTGACCAATTTAACGAAAAGAATATTTGTTTATCTTTGCGTTTTTCTTCAGGTTCACGAAATTTATCATTTTCATCTTTAGCTAATCTTCCCTGGTATTTCTTATCTTGGATGTATCCAGTGAGGTCTAAATAAGAACTTTGCCTTAAATTCCATTTAATTCGCCAACCGTAAGTATTACTTAGGTAACTGCGATAATTTTCTACTAAACGTTCATCACCGTATGTTATATTTTCTTCCTTCCACTGGTTAGGCCCCCAATCAAAATAATTATCGTTAGAGTTTAGTTTTGCGTAGTGGTAACTTAACTCTACTCCTAAATTCCTGGTGAGGTCATAAACCAGTTTTATCTCTACGGAATGGTCATTGTCTTCTCTGGTGATAGCGGCTACTGTCGGTGAACCACCGGTAACCGTGTAATCAATCTTACCGTCAATCCCGGAAAGATAACGCTCAGGGAAATCTTTTCTCAGCAGGGAATAGGTCAACTCAAAGTAAACGTAAGGCGAGATTTCCTGTCCGATTCTGGTTAAAAAACCGCTGCCTGTGTTGTCCAAATCATAGTCAGGATAGATATATTTTTCGTAGAGATATTCTCCCTCAAGGTCAGTATGGTCAAGGACATACCACTTTAAGGTAGGTCGTGCATAAATCTTTTGCGAATTGTAGATTTCAGCCTTAGGTAATTGAATAAATTCTGCACCCCCCTTGAGGTCAAAAGTAAAATAATCGCCTAACCTCTGTTTGAATAACCCGCTGAAAAGATGTGAATTTTGATTTTCCAGGTAGTATTGGTTAAAGTTTTTTGTCCCTAATTGATAATAGAAACCAGCAAAAGTAGAGCGGGTGAACTTTAAACGTGAACCTAAGAATAAATTCAAACTGTAGCCGGTATCCTGATAATTTCGGCTATCCTTATAAACATTATCATCATAGATTGGCTCCACATTGAAATTAGCCCAAAGAGTAGGTTTTGAACTACTTTGCGCTATAGTTGACATAGTGAAAATAAAAAAAGATGCTCCCAAGAGCATCTGCTTACTTAAAAAGATAATTTTACTTGAATGCATAAATATTTATCTCCTTTCCAATCTTCTTTCTTCAGTTTCTTCTCTTCCTTTCTCTCTCAACTCTTCACTGATTTCCCTTCTTTCCGGCCGGGTTATTTTCTTTCGGAAGATTTCCTTTTCTTCGCTGGACATTTCCTCAAGGTCATCTTTTATCCGGTGAGAACTTCTGCCTTTATTAATACCTTCCGTGATTAAATTTTTTGCTTCTTCATAAGGAATATGCATTCTCTCCGCCTCAAAAAGTAAGTGTGCAGTCCTTTCAATTTCCTCCCGTGGCATTTTCTTAACCATTGCGGTGCTGATTATCTCTTTAGCGTAATTAAGGGGTATTGCTCTTTCTTGAAGTTCTACTAAGACCTCACAGATTTTCACTAAGTCCTCTAAATACACTTTGCGCAAAACTGCCAGATTGGCTAAATCCTTAAAATCATTTGGAGTAAGCCCTCTCTCTAACAGTTCACCAAGGACGCGCTGGGAGTAATTTACATCTTTTGTTTTTATCCCTTTTGCTAAACATTCTGCGGTTAAACCTTTCGCCAGTTTCAGTTTTTCTATCTTTTCCTCAAGCACATTGTAGACGGTTTGGTATTTCGCCTTACGGGCAATACCTTCTTTCAGACGGTTGATAAGAAATTCCAGGGGCAGGTCTTCCTTTGATGCTTTATTTAAAAGGGTAAGCAAGGATTGAATTTCTGCGGGGGTAAAAGTTGACCTTTCTTCAAGCAGATTTTTGACTTGAGCAAGTTTTTTTTCTCCCCTAGTTTGCCCGAATGTGGGATTGACCACTAAGAAGAGAACTAATAGATTGATAAAATAAACTATTTTAAATCTTCTCATTTCAAATTTCTTTTTTTAGCCGAAGACCTTACCTCCTAGGAAGGTAAGGTTTGTCTTCGGCTTACCTTAACTAAAAGAGAGAGGTATGTTTAGGGACGGCCAGGATGATATTCTTCAGGTTTTCGCATCTCTTCTCTTTCTTTCAGGTAGTCTTTTACATCTTCCGGGACACGTCTTTCCATGTGTTCTCTTGCTTTCTCTCTTTCCCTTAGTGCTTTTTCCGGTAGATGTCTTTTTGCTTCTTTACGGATCTCCGCAGCTAATTCTTGTCCACGCAATCCATCACGGAGACCTTTCAGGGCAATTAAAGCAACCGTTTTCCGTGACTCTTCAGGAGAAAATCCCGCTTCTACTGATTTGCTCACTGCTTCAATTGCCGTGGTTAATCCATCAACATTGGCATCCTTATCCAGAAGGTCTTCACTGAGAATTCGCAATTGTCGTGGTGAGACGTCTTTGTCTATCGCTTCACTTACCGTGGACATTACTTTTTCTACATCTTCGGATTTAAGATTTTTCTTGATGCAGACTTTCGCGATTTTAGAAATTTCTTTAGCATGACCACTTTTTTCTACGGTTTCTCCTAAAGAACGAGCAATTTTCGCTACATCTTCTCCGTCATAGTTCTGGAGAGTAAGCGCAATTTTTACCACTCCTAAGGCATGTTCTACCGGTACCCCTTTCTCTACTAATTCGCTTAATGCCTTAGTCGCCTGTTCCACATCGGATGCTTTCTTTCCTTTTTCCTGAGCGGTCTTTTCTATTTCTTCTTCCGCCTGTTTCACTTTTTCTGGTTCCTCGGCAAGAACAAAGTTTCCCCGGGCAAAAAGCAGAAATAAAGAGAGAGTCAGCAGTAACATTAGTCTAACCTTCATCTTTTTTCACCTCCTTTCCTACCACATTTTTTTACAACTTTGCGATGTCCAGTATTGAATTTTTCCCTCCGTAAGCGCTATCTACATAATTTTTTGCCTGCGGGTCAGGTAGCCATCTTGCCCCGTCAATCACGAAGACATATTGGTAGCGTCCCGGGGGCAAGGATAACTTAACTGTCCAGAAGCTATTCTGACGAGTAAGTTTAGTAGCGTTAATGTCCCAATCATTGAAATCTCCAACCAGTGAGACATCATGTGCCTCGGGCAACTTTATTTTGAACTCCATAGTCATCGTTGAAGGGACAAAATTTTTTTTTCTCAACATATAGAAAGATACAGCCAAGAACAATACCGTTACCGCTACCGCTGGCAACCACCTCCAACCAGATAAAGTAGGTAAAGGTCTTCTCACTAGTTCCGGGGATAATACCTTTTCCGGGAGACGGGAGAGGACATTCTCGGTGAAGCCCGCAGGTGCTTCCACCTTTTTTTCTTTCAGATAGAAACCGAGCATTTCCAGAACATTTGATCTCTCTTTGCAGAGAGGACAATACGCCAGATGCTCGCTTAATATTTTCTCTTCTTCCAACGTTGTCTGTCCGTCAAGATGTTTATTGAGCAACCGGAATATTTTTCGACATTTCATCTTTTTCACTCCCCTTTATATACAATCAAAGGACATAAAATATTTCAAACTTTCTGAAATTTTTTCCAGAGGTTTAAACTTTTCATCAATAATCTACGTGCTCGGAAAAGCCTCGCTTCCACGGTTCCCAGAGACAAACCGGCAACCCGGGAGATCTCTTCGTAAGTTAAACCTTCAGTATATCTTAAGAGGAAAACATCACGATATTTCAAAGGCAAAGCATGAATCATTTCACTTATCCTTTTACTCTCCATTTCTGTGATTAAACTTTCTTCCGGTGTAGGAGAGCGGTCAGGTATCTGGAGGTAGACTTCGCTCTCTTCGGTCTTTACCGGTTTATCCAGCGAAATGAACTCTAACCGACCTTCTTTTTTTAACTTATTCCGGCAGATATTCAGTGCGATTGTGTACAACCAATTACGGAATCTAAATGCGGGACGATAATCGCGCAATTTCTTATAAGCCTGGAGGAAAACTTCTTGGGAAGTATCCTCGGCGTCAGCATAATTTCCAGTCGTCCGATAGACAAGATTAAAGATGCAATTTTTGTATCTGTTGATTAATTGGGCAAAGGCTTCTTTTTGCCCTTGAAGTGTACGGCTGATCAATACGATATCTTCAACAGTTTTTTCTTCTGCCATCTTCGTTACCGGCCGCTTATTTAATATACAGAGTTTAGAGGTAGAATATTTCAAAATAATACAAAAATATTTTTCTTTTTCCAATATGTTATGAACTCGTAGAAAGAGTTGACTTTCTGTTTAGAGGTAGTTATAATTTAATTAACTTTTCCTTTCAAGGGGTGACAGTAAAGGTGTCTCCGAATAATGAAATGTCGGGGCACCGAAACACAAGTAGCCCCATGCAGTTTTGTTCTATCTTAGAACAAAACTAGACGCAGGGGCATTTTGCGAGGCAAAATGGAGAGGTGGCCGACGAGCGAAGCGAGCCCCGACATCTTTGATTTCGTTTTGTGAAATCAGTCGGGGGTGGGTTGGCCAAGGGGAATTTGCTTCGCAAATTGGAGAGGTGGCCGAGTCCGGTTTAAGGCGCAGCTCTGGAGAAGCTGTATAGGGGTAACTCTATCGTGGGTTCAAATCCCACTCTCTCCGCCATAAACTCAAAACTTTTTCAATTTCTAAAGGTCAAAGACGAGGCGAAGGTTTAATGTATAAGAAAAAGTCAGTGCCTTTGAGAGAAATTCACAGATTTAGTAAAGAAGTCAAAAAGGAAGTTCATTACGAAATTCGTCGTCTGCGTCATTCCCTGCACCACTTGAGAAAGAAAAGAAGGGGGCAGTAGTTCAGTTGGGAGAACGCATCCCTCGCACGGATGAGGTCGCGGGTTCGAATCCCGCCTGCTCCAATGAATTGGTGCGGAGAGGTCACGGTTCAAATCAGGTGCATATTTTCTCTACCCAATTTGAATTCTTACTATGGTGATATTTACAAGATTGTCAGATGACCCTGCTTTAGTAGGTATCGTCCCCAGAAAAGGTCTCTGGCCAATAATTCAGGATAAGAAATGGTATCATATTCCAGTTAAATCTGCTCCTCGTAATGTATCAAGTGTAAAATATGTAGCATTTTATTTTCCTTCTATTTTTGGTGAAAAGTTAAAGTATCAAGTGGTTTATTATGCTCCAGTAATAAAAATAGATACTGCTAAAAGAATCAAACTTTTTCCTGATGAGCCCAAACATCATAGGAAAGACGAAGATTATTATCAAATTTATTTAGGTGAGATTGAAAAATTACCCAAACCTATCCCAAGTAGAAGATGGAGAAGAATTGTTCATATTCCTACCACTCTCCAAAAATTGTTTACTGCACAGGAAATAAATGACTTATACGATACCAGTCCTTTAGAAGACCAGATGTATAGAGCTTTGAAAAAAGGAAGTATTTATCCTGAAAGACAAATGTATATCTATTTAGATAAACATACCTATTGTTTAGACTTCTGTATATTTTGTCAGAAGGCAAATATTGATTTAGAATGTGATGGTGAAAGATATCACACTTTACCGGATGCTCTCGCTAAAGACCGTATCCGGAACAACCAACTGACAAGTTTTGGTTGGCATGTGTTAAGATTCTCCAGTCCAGAAATTTACCAGCATCTAAAAAATTGTTTGTCTATAGTTAAAAGAACTATTAATGTTTTGAAAGGATTAAGAGATTAGCAAATTCATTTTTTGATTTTTAATTTGTATAATCTTGATTGCTCTCTAAGCTATAAACTCTGAACTATAAACTTTTACTATGTCCTATTTAGTTATTGCCAGAAAATATCGTCCACAGAAATTTGATGAAATTATCGGGCAGGAACATATCACTCAGACCTTAAAAAATGCAATTCTTGCTCAGCGGATTGCTCATGCTTACCTTTTTTCCGGACCACGGGGAATCGGGAAAACGACTACTGCACGGATTTTCGCTAAAGGGTTAAACTGTATAAACGGTCCAACCGCTGAACCTTGCCAAAATTGTATTCCTTGCAAAGAAATTACTCAAGGTAATTCAGTTGATGTTTTTGAAATTGATGCCGCATCAAATCGTGGGATTGACGAAATTCGTGCCTTAAGAGAAAATGTGCGTTTTGCTCCGGCTGCCTGTCGGTATAAGATTTATATCATTGACGAAGCACACCAGATCACTGCTGATGCTTTCAATGCGCTATTGAAAACCTTAGAAGAACCACCAGCGTATGTAATTTTTATCTTTGCCACTACTGAACCACAGAAAGTGCCTTTGACGATTCTTTCACGTTGTCAACGGTTTGCTTTTCGTCTAGTTCCGATAGAAAAAATTAGCCAGCGTCTGGAAAAAATTGTCAAAAAAGAAAATTTATCTATTGAACCAGAAGCAATTAATTTTATTGCTCGTCTTGCTCAAGGTAGTGTGCGTGATGCGGAAAGTTTACTTGATGAGGCATTTTCTTTTTCCCCAGAAGGGGTAAAGGTTAAAGATTTAGTTTTTCTCCTCAATCTTCTTCCTCAGGAATATCTGATTCATTTTGGTGAAGTATTTCTTTCTTTAGCTAAAGAGAAAGTATTAAATTTGATTGCGGAAGTTAACGACCTTGGGTTTAATCTAAGTCAAGTAGTGAAAGATTTAAGAGAATATTTTCGTCAGTTGTTACTTTTAAAATTTTCTGCTGGTGAAGTTTTAGGTTTACCTGCAGAACTACTTAGCAATTTAAGTAAGGAAAGTGAAAAGTTTAGTGTCCAACTGCTTAATCGTTACATTTCCTTACTTTCCCATTGTTTAGAAGAGATGAAATGGTCAGACCAGCCAAGAATAATTTTTGAAACTTATGCTTTAAGGATGGCAAGTCCGTACTATGAAATTGATGAAATTGTAGAAAAAATTGAAAATTTAGAAAAATCCTTAGCCGAAAATACTTTACCTGTGGAAACATCATCTACTATGGTATCTTCCGAGGAAAAAAGTACTGAACAGTTAGGTAGGTCAGTTGAAGAGCAAGCGAAAGTAGAACTTAAGCCAACTAAGACGATATTAGAAGAATCAGCGGAAAAAGTAGATGTTAAACCTCTGGAAATACGATGGGCAAAATTTCTTGACGAAATAAAAAAGCGAAAATTTATCCTCTTTTCCTACCTTGAAGTTGCTCAAGCAAAAGAATTGAAAGATGATATTTTAACTTTAGTTTTTAAGGAGAAATTTTTTCTGGAAGGAACAGAAAGAAATCGGGAGTATATCCAGCGTGCTTGGCAAGAATTATTTCACGAGGAAATCAGAATAGATTTTATTCTTGGTCAACCAGTACCAAAAAGTAATGAAATTATGGAAGCACCGGGGAATGAAATACCGAAAGAGGTTTTCAGTTTAGAAGAAAAAGAGAATGAAAATGAAGAAGTTGCTCTTGAGCCAATACTGAAGAAACTATTGAAACATTTTCCGCAGGCTAAAATTATCAAAACCAAAGAAGAATAAGAGGTGGTCACCTCAGTTTGACTGGGAGAAAAAAATTATTTAAAATTATCTAACAATGATTACCCGTTATAGTCCTTCGTTATTAAACGATTTTGAAAAGTGTCCCTATTTCTTCAAGATATTTTATATAGACGGAAGAAAAAAAGAGTTAGAGAAGCCTAAATCTTATTATACCTTAGGAAGAACGGTTCACGAAGCATTAAGGAAATTTTTTTCTCTTTTTATTGAAGAAAGAACTTTAGAAAAATTGCATGACCTCTATCGGCAGTCTTGGAAAGAAATTCTCTGGGAAGAAAGAGGTTTTGAAAATAAAGAAAAAGAAAGAGAATATGGTCTGCGTGGTTTGACGATGTTGGAATGGTTTCATAAAAATTATGATATTACTGCCCGACCAAAATATTTAGAAAATTACTATGAGATAACTATCCCTGAGGGCATAACTTTAGTCGGTAAAATTGACCGGATTGATGAACATCCTGATTCATCTTTAACCATTATTGATTATAAAACCGGCAAAGAAACAATGGATGACGAAGAAATGCCAGACGATTTACAGGCAGGATTTTATACTCTCTTAGTAGAAAAAAAACTTCGCCGTCCGATAAAAGAAATAAAATTTATTTATCTGGATAGCAAGACCAAAAGTAATTTTACTCCCGATAGCGAATATTCAAAAAAGGTAGAAATAAATATAAAAGAAAAAATTAACCAGATAGAAAATACAACCGAATTTTCACCGAAGGTAAGTTATCTCTGCAAATACTGTGATGTTTTACCAATTTGTCCTGAAAAGGTAAATATTTTAAAAGAAACAATTCCTTTTTAGTTCTTTGATTTAGAGTATTTGTCGCTTACTAACTACTAACCACTAATTACTGCAGTTGAGATTCCGGCGTAGCTCAATGGTGGAGCATCCGGCTGTAAAGGAGGTGTGAATTTTGACAGTTGACAAAAGGTGTTACGGCGACCGCAGAGTGTATTTAATTGACGCTGTCTGAAAAAGAAGGAAAAAAATTCGGCAGATGGCAATTGAATACAAGGGAGACAAGTGCCAAATCTGCGGTTATAATCGCTGTGCGGAAGCGATGGAGTTTCACCACCTCAATTCTTCCGGAAAGGACTTCGGTATATCTCAAAAAGGATATACGCGAGGTTGGAAGAAAGTTAAAGAAGAATTGGACAAGTGTGTGATGCTGTGTGCCAATTGTCATCGCGAAGTTCACGCCGGTTTGCAGCTTCCACAGGCAACTGTGGTTGAAAAATCGGGTGAATTCAGGAAAACCTGATTACCGAAAGGTGTAAGGCAATCCTGAGCCAATCCTTTGTTAAAGTGTAGCAGGTGGAAGGCATGCCTGCCGAAGCTTTAGCGAAAGCAGGTGCAGAGACTATCCCGCAAGGGAGTACCTCCGCAGTTTCGTTTTTTGAAGCTAAACGGCGGTGGGAAGCGCCCGACTCCCGATGGTTTAATCGGGAGATGAGATAGTCCAAGTCCTGAAGTAATTCAGGGGTACTTGTAACCGGAGGGTTGTAGGTTCGAGTCCTACCGCCGGAGAATTTTTAGGGTCACCCTTTATAAGTGGCTCTAAAAATTCTATGGTGTAACAGGAATTGAACTTTCAGAATTTGCCATGTGGAGCGTTTACATTATTGAAAAGGATGGTAAACTCTATACTGGAATTACTACAGATTTAAGTAATCGTCTAAGACAACATGGCAAGCCAAAGTTACTCTATGTTAAAACCTATGTAACGAGAGAAAAGGCTGTGCAGAGAGAACGCCAAATTAAGGGTTGGAGCAAAACAAAAAAATTAACTTTGACTTGTGGCAAGTTCTGAAAGTGAGTTTACCCCCGAAGGTCATAGTGAGGGGAGTCCTACCGCCGGAGTTATCCTTCGCCAAGGCTATCCATCGCCACTTTGTAGCTATGGAATAGCGGAAAATGGCTTCGGAATAACTTTATTAATATGTATTATACGTATATCTTGTGGAGCGATAAATCAAAAGATTTTTATTTCGGATATACTAATAATTTAAAAAAAAGATTTGAAGAACATAATAAAGGTCTTTCTAAATCTACAAATCCATATAGACCATGGAAACTAGTTTTTTATGCAGCGTTTGAATCCGAGAAGCTTGCAGAAAATTTTGAAAGATACCTAAAAAGTGGTTCAGGTAAGGCGTTCGCATATAAACGGCTATTAAATTCCGAAGTCTTGAAGAAGGATAAAGTGCAGTGATTTTTGGTATTCCGTAGCCATCCATCGCCGAAGGTTGAGGATTGGCGTAGGATACCTACCGCCGGAGTTACCTTTCGCTAAAGCTACAGATGGCAAACTATTTTTTCAGTTCAACATAGAAATTATCTAGCAGAATTGTAACTTTTCTCAATCTTGCAAAAATATTGCCTTTCTTTTCCAAATTTTTTTGTTACCTTCAGTAAATCGCTGTAATCGTTTCTTAATCACTATAATCAATACAAATGAACTCATCTAAGGTTGCATTGATGATTTGCTTAAGTAAAAATTTTTATGTAATATTTATAAAATAGGAACCGTTGTTAATGCTCACTAATTAGGTAACTCTTTTGGTATAATATAACCAAAGGAGACCTGATTATGAGATATCATTATGAGATTATCCTTAAGCGATGGCTACCCATACTCAAAGAGTATGAG
>Ga0315314_1000640_pt1 | contig 36514 bp, 35 predicted proteins | sample TDP9_MG_FD_203631 | JGI IMG/M metagenome (GOLD analysis project Ga0315314, IMG submission 203631) | Freshwater sediment microbial communities from Lake Towuti, South Sulawesi, Indonesia - TDP9 | ecosystem: Environmental > Aquatic > Freshwater > Lake > Sediment | place: Indonesia: South Sulawesi... | reverse complement strand
GGATACCTGCCCAGGCAGAAAGAAAAGTTCCATCCGTAGCACCTGGGACGCCATCATAGACCGGTTCTTTCCCAGTAACTGATCGATACGCCTTTGAAACCGCCTGGACAATCCGTTCGTCACGGGAGGTTTTTGTCCAAGGCCTATCTTCAAACACATCGAGTCTCGCCTGGAAAGAGATCCCTTTCGATAGACCTCTTTGAAATTCCTCTCGGATCTCCTTCAACGGTCCGGTTTGGAGGCTAACAGAGATCGATCTCTCCTCCTCTTGGACAATATCTGCCAACTGCTTCTTCAGGACTTCATGGCATTGGCCAGGAATGGTTCGGATGTCTAAGAGGGCTCGGCATTGTTGGGGGATGACGTTGAGCTGAGGCTCGCCTTTCACAGGGGCCTGAAGCACCGTAGGCGTGATGCTTGGATATCCCAAGAAGGGGTCCTTTCCCAGTCTCCGGATTTCCTCCTCCTCTAACTGCCTCATCTTCTCCAAGATCGAGACCATCGGAGCAATGGGATTGAAACCGGCCAAAGGCATCGCTCCGTGACTCATCTTTCCGCTTGTGATGAGTTCAGCCCTGAGGGCTCCCTTCTGGGTGATGCAGAGACGATTATCGACAGGCTCGCAGATAATGGCGGCATTTACTCTGTTCGCCCACCCCTGACGAATGAAATGTTTTACTCCGCTCATCATCCCTTCCTCATCGACCAGTATGCCTAAAAGAATCTTTCCTTTAAAAAGGACGCCGGATTGACTGATCGCCTGGGTCGCCTTCACAACAGCTGCCAAATTTCCTTTCGTGTCGCAAGCCCCTCTTCCGTAGATCCGATTGCCTACGACCTTTCCTTCGAAGGGGCCGTACTTCCATTCGGAGGCATCGCCCTCGGTGACGACATCCGTATGACATTCAAACATGAGGCACGGCTCGTCCTCCTCGCCCTGAAGTACACCGATCACATTGAGTGAACGAGGCTCCACTTCCTCAACAACCACATCGAGTCCCATCTCTTCTAAGATCTGGGCCAGGAAAAGGGCAACCTCTTCTTCGCCCCCTTCGCCCCCTTGACGCCTCACACTGGGAATTCGGATGAGATCCCGGGTGAGTTGGACCAAATCCTGTTTTCTTATCTTTTTCAACACGCGATCGATCTTCAAAAGCTCCTCCGTCGCAGTTTTCAGTTCGGAGTCCTTAGTTCGGAGCTTTTGATCATTTTTATTATTACTCCGAACTAATTGCTCCGAACTCCGAACTGAATTTTTGAGAGTTTTGGATCAAGCATATCTCTCAATCCATCTCCAAGGAGATTGAATCCCAAAACCGCCAAGGCAATCGCACAACCGGGAAAGATCGCCAGCCAAGGTGAGATTCCCATAAAGGTCTGAGCCTCGTTGAGCATCCTTCCCCAGCTGGCATGGGGAGGCTGGGTTCCTAAACCCAGGTAGCTCAGACCAGCCTCAGCTAAGATGGCGATGGCGAACTGAACCGTTCCTTGAACGACCAAGGAGGAGAGAATATTGGGAAGAATATATCTCCAGACGATCCCCGTATCGCTCCTTCCGATAGCCCTGGCCGATGTGACATAATCTCGCTCCCATACGGAGAGAGATGTGGCTCGGGTTAACCTCGCAAAGATTGGAATGTTGAAGACCCCAATGGCGATCATGCTGTTGACAACCCCAGGGCCAAGGACAGACGTGATGAGGATGGCACTGAGAACAGCCGGAAATCCGTAAAGCACATCGGAGACCCTCATGACAGCCTCATCCACCCATCGTTTATAAAAGGCCGCCAAGGAACCCAGGAGGATCCCGAAACCCATGCCAATCGAAACAGCTACCAGACCGACGAGGATGGAATTTGCCGATCCCTTCATCACCCGACTGAAGATATCCCTTCCGTATTGATCGGTTCCAAACCAAAAGGTTCCATCGGGGGTCTGAAATCTTTCCGAGAGGTTCATTCGATTAGGATCGTGAGGTGTGTAGCCTGAGCTGAGAAGAGCGGTGATGAGAATGACGAGTGTGATGCAAAATCCGATACCAAAGTTGATGTTTCGAAATAGGCGGAACGTTTTTCGATCACTCATAACGAATCCGTGGGTCAAGGTATCGATAGACCACATCCATCAAAAAGTTGATGAAAACGATGACGGTGGTGATGAAAAGGACGACCCCTTGGACGACTGGAAGATCCCTTTGACCAATCGCCTCGAAGACGAGTCTCCCAATCCCTGGAAGATGGAATACATTCTCAATAATAATCGCCCCTGCGAGAAGATCCCCTGCTTGAAGACCGATGATTGTGATCACAGGGATGATGGCGTTTCGAAAGGCATGCTTATAGACCACGATCCTTTCTGGGAGGCCCTTGCTCTTCGCTGTCCGAATATAATCTTCGCCCAGAACCTCCAGCATCGAGGACCGCGTCATACGGGCCAGAACAGCTGCCCTCACGAGCCCGAGAGAGACGGCAGGAAGAAGAAGGGACTTGAACGCTCGCAGCGGAGCCGCCAACCAAGGCTGAAATCCTCCTGCAGGGAACCAATGAAGGGTCACAGCAAAAAGAAGGATTAAAAGGATTCCTGCCCAGAAGCCTGGAACAGCCAGCCCAACCTGCGAAAAGACCATGACACCATAATCTCCAATCTGATTCCGATGCAGTGAAGCATAGGTTCCCATGGGAATCGAAAGGAGGATGGCAAAAATCATCGACAGGATCGCCAAAGGAATGGTTACCTGAAGTCTCGAGACGATTAATGAGCGAATGGGCACATCGTAACTGATGGATCGGCCCATGTCTCCCATGAGCAGATTTTTCATATAGCTGAGATACTGGATGGCCACAGGTCGATCCAAGCCGAGTTGATGCCTCAACTCCCGAAGGGTTTCTGGTGTGGCGTGGATTCCCAAGATGATCTGAGCGGGATCACCCGGGATGATCATGAGCACGGCGAAGATGGTGATCGAGACGAGAAGAAGCGTCAAGAACAGGATGAAGATACGTTTGAGAAGGTAGGCTGTCATCTCTTTTTGAGTAAAGAAAGGGCCTGAAGTTTCGGACGAATCTTGTCAGGCCCCCGTTCAACCCAGTTTAGAAATCCTAAATTCTAAATGCCAAATCAATCCCAAACGACGAATTGAAGGGCAAGGTTTTTTAATTTAACGCTATGCTCTATGCCCTTTGCTCTATGCTATTTGCTTATCCAGACCTCTGTCACATCACATGCGGTCATCGGATAATCCTTCCACCAGTTCATTACCTCTTGTTTCATGGTCGGAAGACTTGGCAATACATACAAAAATCCGTTCACCGCATCCTCTGTAATGATCCTCTGACATGCCATGTAGAGCTCTTTGCGAACCTTAGGGTCAGCCTCCATTTCAGCCTTCTTCAATGTTTCCTGAAACTTCGAGCTCTCATAACGGAAATAATATTTCGGGTTGGCGTAGATATTAATATCAAAGGGCTCGGCATGGCCAATGACAGTCAGATCATAATCGGCATTCTTGAAGACGCGATCAATCCACTGTCCCCACTCGATCAACTCGATCTTCAATTTGATTCCAACTTGAGAGAGCATGTCCGCGATGATCTCACCCGATCGCCTGGCATAGGCATACCGCTCAGGAAGTTTGATGACACCCTCAAAACCATTTGGGTAGCCAGCCTCAGTGAGAAGTTGTTTTGCCTTCTGAGGATCATAAGGATAGGTTGAGGTGAGATCGATATAATAAGGATTGCCAGGATCCATGTGTGAACCGATGGGAACTCCGTAACCCGACATTGCCCCTTTGATCAAAGCCCCGCGATCAATGGCATGGGCCATGGCTCTTCGAACACGGACATCGGTGAAGGGTTTTCTCGAATTGTTCGTGGAGAGGATGACCTCTGTGGTCGTGTATCCATTGAGAACCTTAAACTTTGGATCCTTTTCAAGGAGCAGTGCATTTTCAGGGCTCACGTCATAGGCGATGACATCGATGTCGCCTGTCTTAAGGCTCGCAATCTGTGCGCTCGGGTCTCCGATAAATTTGAACGTGACCTTGTCGAGGTAGGGAATACCCTTTATGTGGTAGTCATCAAATTTGGTCAGCGTGATATGATCTCCACGGACCCACTCCACAAACTTGAATGGCCCTGTCCCAACAGGTACGCTCTTCAATCTGTCCACAGCCTGCTTGTTGACAATAACGGAATCCCCACGAGCGAGATTGAAGAGGAACATCGAATTAACGTTCTTCAATCTGATCTTCACCGTGTGGTTGTCCAAAACCTGAACTGAATCAATTGGTTCGTAGTATTCTTTGTGAGCAATGGTCCCTTTTGGGTCCATCAATCGATCAAATGTGAACTTTACGTCCTCAGCATCGAAGGGCTTCCCGTCATGGAACTTGACGCCTTTCTTCAGGATGAAGGTATACTCCTTTCCATCCTTCGAGATTCTATAATCTTTCGCCAATGCCGGTACAATCTTTCCATTTCGATCGATCTTCACCAAACCTTCTAATACATTATTGTAGACGACCCGAGGAATGGCTGTGGACGTAGCGGTTGTGGGGTCCAATCCCGGAGGTTCGACGGCCTGAGCAATGGTCAATGAGCCTCCATAAACTGGTTTCTGTTGGGAATAAGCGATCGCAGGAAAAAAAGCCAAACCAATTAAACACAAAAGAAAACATCTTCTCATCTCCATATCCTCCTTAATCTTCCCAACCCGCGTAGGGAACGGTTTGAAACCGTTCCCTACAAAGGGCAAGATGGGTTATTTAACTTTTTCATGAGTCTACCTGAATCACTTTGAATAGTCAAACTCCATAGGAAGTCTCAATCTTTTCGAAGGCTTGATCTAAGATCTTGATCGCCCGATCAATCTCCTCTTTCTCAATCGTCAGCGGAGGTGTGATCCGGATCACATTCCCAAAAAGTCCGCCCCTCCCTATGAGGAGTCCATCCTGTTTCGTCCTTTCAAATAATTCCGAGACAAAATCTGGTGCGGGTTCTTTCTTGGCTTTCACGACCTCAATACCTTGAATCAGACCCATTCCCCGAACCTCGCCAATCATCCGATACTTCTCTTTTAACGCCTCCAAACGGTCTCTCAAATACTCACCCATCTTTTCTGCATTCCAGACAAGCCTCCTCTTCTCAATCACATCGACCGTCGCAAGGACAGCAGTGGCCGTGACCGGATTTCCACCAAAGGTGGAGAGGTGTAATCCTCTGAGCGCGTCTCCCACCTCAGGTGTCGCAATCGTGATACCCACAGGTGCGCCGTTCGCTGCTCCTTTTGCCATCACCATGATATCGGGCTCAACATCCCAGTGCTCGATTCCGAACATCTTTCCACCCGTCCTTCCCCAACCCGTCTGGACCTCATCGCAGATGAAGAGGCCTCCATATCTCTTGACGATGGAAACGACCTCCTCAAAGTATTCTTTAGGCGGCGTGATGAATCCTCCCACGCCTTGAATCGGTTCTGCGATAAAGGCAGAAGGATGGCCTGACGTGGTCGTCTCGATCAATTCCTTCACATCCTTCGCACATTCGAGATCGCAGGCAGGATATTCCCTTCCAAAGGCACACCGAAAGCAGTACGCATTATGGGCATGCTTAATACCTGGGACAAGGCTTCCTCCAAGACGCCAATTCGAGTGACCGGTGAGACTCATCGCTAAGAGAGATGAACCACTATAACAATGTCGTAGGGCAATGACCTCATGGCTCTTCGTATAAAGTTGTGCCAAGAGGACAGCGGTCTCGATGGCCTCTGTTCCGCTATTGGTGAAGAAGGATTTTTGGAGCCGGCCTGGGGTAATCTCTGCTAATTTTTCAGCCAACGAAACGATCGGGACATTATGATACAAAGTGGAAGTATGCTGGAGCTTTTCCATCTGTCCATAGGTTTTTGAAGTGATCTCATCATCGCAATGGCCGACACTGATCGTCACAATACCACCAAAAAAGTCGAGATATTCTTTTCCGTCAATATCGTATAAATATGCTCCCTTCCCTCGATCCAAGATGAGAGGCTCTTTATAATAATTGGCAACACAGGGAACTAAATACTTCTTATGTTTATCGTAAATTTCTGCTTTCTCCATCAGCCTTCCTCCTGATAAAATTCTTCTTTACCACTGATCCTTCTATCCGGGTCGGTGAGCATTATAGCTGATATCCCAAAAGTAATAAAGGATATGTATCTCCTCCCTTTACCCCGTTAGAAAGCCCCAGCATTTATGCTGGGGATGGTATAAATAGAAAGCATTAGCTCCTTATTGAGGGTGGGGTCAAAGCCCCGCCCTTTCTAACGGGGTTTACTGAAGGGGGGAGGGAGGGATTAGGAGTTTGCTAACTCTTCGTTGAGCAGATTGGTGATAAACATATGTCCAGGAGTATGAGTAATGCAGAGGTCAGGCTTGGCCTTCCTCACCACTGCCTGTGGCGTCACACCGCAGGCCCAGAAGACCGGGATTTCTCCTTTTTTAATAGTTACTGGATCCCCAAAGTTGGGCCTTTTGAGATTCTTAATTCCAATGGCTGAAGGATCACCGATATGCACAGGTGCCCCATGAACTGAGCCGTAGCGGGAGGTGATTTGGACAGCCTGAGTGACCTTTTCCAAAGGCATGGGCCTCATGCTAACAACCATGGGCCCATAAAACATTCCAGCAAGCTTGCAAGGGATATTCGTGGTATACATCGGTACATTCTTATTCTCCTCGATATGGCGGACGGGGATCTTCGATCGGAGTAATGCCTCTTCAAAAGAGAAACTGCAACCTAAAAGAAAGGTGACAAAATCAGACCTCCAGAGATTCTTGATCTCCTTTACGGTGGCCCCTAATTTTCCTTTACGATAAATATTGTAGCGGGGGATGTCGGTCCTGATATCAGCATTGGATGCCAAAAACTCCGGCCGAAATTTTCCCGGCTCCAGGACTTCAAGCAGAGGGCACGGTTTTGGATTTCTCTGACAGAAGAGAAGAAAGTCAAAGGCATATTTCTCTGGAAGGATGACAAGATTGGTCTGCGCATAACCCATAGCCAGTCCTGCTGTCGGCTTATCCCATTTCCCTTTCCGGATGAGGAATCGAATCTCTTTTGGAGAGAGTTGATCGATTTTTTTCATTTCCAGTAATCCTACTTCTATTTCTCCTGAAAATCAAATCTGTTGTTCCCTTCGCCTAATAAATCAAGCCGACTCACCGAAGGATAAGCTCGAACATCTGTTCAGTGACGGTCTTTCCCCATTGGTTACCTTCATGCTGCTCGCAAAGTCTGAAACCCCGTTTCTCGTAAAGATGCCTTGCGACATCGAGACCTGCGAAGGTCCAAAGATAGACTCGTTTAAACTTCTTCCTTCTGCAAAATTCGACAGCCTCCTTAATTAATACGTTCCCAATGCCTTGCCCCTGGTTCTCCGGAGCCACAATGAACCATCTCAGGTGAGCACCTTTGCTCTCTTGATTGATCCCATCGATAGCGATTGAGCCTACAATTCTTTCTTCATTACTCGCCACCCAGAACCCATCGCACGCTTCGTTAAAACGGCACAGAAACTCTGAAAGCTCCGCGGCCACTTTCGATTCGAAGAATAGATCAAAACCCCAATGCTCGTGGTAATACCTCCCGTGAAGTTCAACAATTCGACCAATCGCCCCAGGAACATAACCGGTCAGTTTCACCTCAGCCATGGTAAACCCTTCCCTTCCGGCGCATCAAAGTTATGTGGAGGTGATAAAGATTATTCAAGAAATATTACAGGCGAGTCAAGAAGAAAATAAAGGTCTAACGAAGCGAAGGCTCGAACGGAAACAAAGGGTTAAGGGAGTAGATTTTTTACAATCCGAGGAAGGCCTTCTTGACGATCTCTGATTCTAATAATTCTTTCCCCTGACCTGAATAAATGGTTCTACCAGTCTGTAAAACATATCCTCGATCAGCAAGCTCCAGTGCTTCTCGAACATTCTGCTCTACAAGAAGGATCGTATGCTCCTCTTCTTTCAGCTTAGAGATGGCTTTAAATACTTCGCTGACCAGTTTCGGCATCAATCCAAGCGAGGGTTCATCTAACATTAATAACTTTGGCCGACTCATCAGTCCACGGCCGAGGGCGAGCATCTGTTGCTCCCCTCCACTTAATGTCTCCCCTTTCTGTTTGTAACGATCCTTCAATATTGGAAAGAGGCCGTAGACATATTCTAAACCTTTTTCTATCTCTTCAACTGAATTGGTTGTAAATCCCCCTAAAAGCAGGTTTTCTTCAACTGTAAGAGGGCCAAAAATATGTCTCCCTTCTGGAACATAAGTAATTCCTGATCGGACGATCTCCGCAGAATTCTTTCCGGTGATGTCCATCCCATTAAATTCGATCTTTCCTGAGACAGGGCAAAGGGCTCCAACAACTGTCTTTAATGCAGTGCTCTTACCAGCACCATTGGCACCCACAATTCCAACCAACTCACCTTTTCCTACTTCAAAGGTCACCTCATGGAGAGCAGGAATTCCCCCATAACAAACCTTAATCTTATTTACCTTTAGCATATCTTTCCCCAAGGTATGCCTCGATCACCTTCTCTTCCTTTGCGACTTCCTCAGGCTGCCCTTCAGCGATTTTCCTTCCGGCTGCGATGACGATCACCCTTTCCGAGATCGCCATGATAAACTCCATCACATGTTCAGTTAAGAAGAGCGTGAGGTTCCTCTCTTCTTTAATCCTTTGTAAGGTCTGAATGATCTCCTTCGTTTCCAGAGGATTTAGACCGGCTGCGACCTCGTCCAACATTAAAAGCTTAGGTTTCGTAGCCAGAGCCCGGGCTAACTCAATCCTCTTTTGGGTAGCTATTGGAAGTGCCGTAGGATATGCATTGGCTTCCCGTGTCAGATCTACTAACTTCAATATCTCCTGGGCCTCTTTCCTTGCAACCCGCGGATTATTCGTTCGACAGAGACCTCCAATCATCGTGTTTTCTTCAACTGTAAGATTTGGCATGATCCTCATGACTTGAAAGGTCCGGCCTATTCCCGCTCTTGCGGTTCGATGAGCTGGCCAGCCGGTAATGTCCTTGCCATCGAAGAAGACCTTTCCACTATTAGGTTTATAATAACCTGCAATACAATTAAACAAAGTAGTTTTGCCCGCCCCATTGGGGCCGATGAGGCCCACAATCTCGTCTTTCTCCAACTTAAAGGAGATATCAGCATTGGCAACCACCCCTCCGAATTCTTTGACCAGATTTTTGACTCCCAGTAACATAATCTACTTTATCCCTTCCGCCTCATCCTTTCAACAATGCCCCATATCCCTTTCGGCTCACGAGCGGCAATAATCATGATGATAAAGGAGTAAATCATATAATCTATGCCATATTTGCCCCCTATAAGGGCTAACCAGGCACCCAAGTACATATCCAAAGGAATGAGAATTGCTGCACCAATGATAGGCCCCCACATCGAGCCTGCTCCCCCTACCAAAACGGTCATCGCAATCAAGATCGATAAATCCAAAGGCATAACCAGATCTGGATCAATATATAGGTAATAGACGGCCATAAAACTACCGCCCACTCCTCCAAGCCCTCCGGTGATGGTATAGGTCTTCACTTTTGTCCAGGTGACATTGATTCCCAAACTTGCTGCTGCCTCCTCATTATCCCTGACAGCTTGAAGCTCATAGCCTAACTTCGATTTCTTGAACCAGTTCATATATAAAAGTTGGGTGATAAAAAGGAAGAAGACGAAGTAATGATAATAAATGGTAGATGGAAACTGCATATGAACGAAGTCAGCTGTGGCTTTTACTGGTATTTCTACACCCCGTGCCCCTCCTGTCCAATCCCAGAAAATGAAAAGTTCCTTCCAGACCAGAGCGACGCAGAGGGTGGCAATGGCAAAGTAATGCCCCTTCAGACGGAACATAGGATAGGCCACGCCAAAAGACTCGAATGCAGCAATGATCATACCTATCGGAACGGTAATCCAGAATGGCGTATTCCACCAGACCATCATTAGTGCCGTAGTATAAGCTCCAAACCCAACATTTTTAGCCTGTCCAAGATCGACCTGCCCCCCATAGCCGCCAATGAGGTTCCAGCCAATGCCAAACAAGGCAAAGAGAAGGAACTTGATCATCACTGCCCTGCTATAAGCATGTCCGACAACTAAAGGAAAGATGAGGATGATCACAATAAAAATAAGTAGGCCGATCCTTTCATAGCGGGGGTATTCTTCAAATGAAAAGATATCCTTTATTGTCTGCCCCATATTACCAACCGAAGAAACCACGAGGTCTAAGCACGACTGCCAAGAAATAAGCGATATAAACGAAAGTGAACTTAAGTTCACTTAGATAGTGGCCACCAATGACCTGAATTAGGCCGATAATCAGACCAGCAATGAAGGCTCCTGTGATACTTCCAAATCCACCCAAAGCAACTGTTGCAAAAGCAATGAGAATGAAAAGCATTCCTACAGTTGGAGTGACATAATAGAAATGGGCAAGGAGCCCCCCCGCTATCCCTACGGTGGCTCCACCAATCCCCCAGGCCAAGGTATTCATCTTTTCCGTATCTATACCCATATAACGGGCAGCTTCTGCATCGATGGAGGTGGCCTTTAAAGCCCTTCCCAGCCTTGTCCGGTTTATCATCCAATAAACGAACGCAAATAAAAGTAGGCAGAGCCCTGCCGATACAACCTTGCTCAAATCAAGCATTACCCAGCCCAAAGAGAGTGTCTTCCCCACCAGAATCCCATGCTTTACGGAACGAACATCCGGGCCAAAGATAAGCATAAATAGGTAACGGAGAAATAACATTAGCCCAAATGTCCCAAAGAGCTGAGCTACCATTGGGCCACGAAGTATATGCTGAACGAGATACCGATAGCTTATAATGCCAAGGAAAAATCCGACTACTGCTGCAACGGGGAGTGAGACAAGGGGGTCGAGGGGAAGATAAGATGATATTAATAAGGCAACATACATCCCTATCATCATGAACTCTCCATGGGCGAAGTTAACGATATTCATGACCCCAAAGATAAGGGCTAAGCCCAGTGCAATAAATGCAAAGATAAAACCCATTAAAAGGCCGTAAGTGATTAATTGAGTTGCTAATTCCATTTTCGCCTCGACTACCTAAAATAACATAAGCAAGCAGCATCCCCAAATTGAATGGGGTATGCTGCTCGCTTTATTTGTCCTCTCCCAATCTTAATCCTCTTTACTTCCAGCCCGGGAAGGGGAAGATTAGCTTGCTTGTTGCAAACTCAAAGGGGTAGATGATATGCAACTTCCCATCCGGATATCCTTGGTACTGATTAATGACTCCAGACCCAAGCTCGTTCTGCTGGGTATCGCCAGGGAAAGGTGAACCAAATTTTACGCCTTTCCAGGGCATGATAAGCTGCTCCGGTGGGATGTGAAGTTCACTAAGCGCCTTTTGAATTGCCGCTGGAGTGGTTGATTTGGCATTGTTTAAGACATGGGCCCAGACTTGAACACCCACAAAGTCCCTTGCTGAACTACCGGAGAAATCATAACCGGTCATTTTTTTATACATCGTATTAAGTTGACCTGCCACTGGTTTTACTTTACCCATCTCAGCCGAGAAAAGATCACGGGTTAGAATGCCATTTACGTCCGGCCCTAGCGTCTTATAAAAGTCGGCCTCAACAAATCCGGCATCCTGGCCCCAAATAAGGAGTGGGCTGGCCTTCATCTCTTTCATGGTCTTTACGAAGAGGATGGCATCAGCGAGATAAGGGGCAAAGAGAAAACAGCCAGCTTTAGAGGCTATCATCCTTCTCGTCTCGCTGGTAAGATCTGCTGCCTTGTGTGGATATTTAATCCCCTCAACAATTTTATACCCCCTTTCGGAGGCGAATTTCTCAATCTCCTTTAGCGAAGCCGCTCCCCACTCCGTGTTCTCTGCTGCAACGGCCAGAGTAATGATCTTCTCTTTAGGTACAGGACCTACACCAGGAGCCCTTCCGGCTGCCAGACCATCTAAGAAGTTGAATAGATCTGCAGTAAACCAGGTCTCATGGGGAGTCACCCTCCAGAACCATTTGAAACCCCTCTTACTAAGATCTGGAGAGGTTGAATCTGGATTAATGAAAGGGATCCCTGCTCGTTCAGCTTCCACAGATGCCGTCTTGGTCACTGCGCTCTGATAACAGCCCAATAGGCCAATTACCTTCTCGTCCTCTATTAGCCTTTTCGCCTGATCAGCCCCCCATCCCGGATCTCCCCGGGAGTCGGCAAAGATGAGTTTGATCTTGGCCCCACCCAAATTTGGAATCCCTTCCCACTTGGCGATCGGGATATCCAACTCCGGGTGCTTCGTATTAACGATGTCAGCGGCCAGTTCTGCTCCTTCTTTCAAGCTTTTACCAATAGGAGCAAGGGCACCGGATAGTGGAAGAATAACACCGATCTTGACTTCCTTTACCTGGGCGAAAAGGGCGGGTGAAACAATTAGAATGGATAAGACTGAAACAAACAGAAAAAGAACCATTTTTTTACTTCTCATCATCCTTCCCTCCTTTCAAATATGTCTACACGTCTTTTCTTTTTCACCTCCTTCTTGTTCTCGTAGTCCTTCACCCAAAGTGAAACTATTTTTACCAATTCGCTTCAAGGATGTCAACTGTTCAATGTTTTGGTGTTAATTTGACAACGCCCCACCTGATCATTTATTGAGAGGATGGACAGGAGATCGATCTTATGAAACTGGAAAAGGATCTCTATGCTTATCTTTGGCAGAATCCGTATGAGAACAACTGTAACACTTATGTGATTGACGGAGAGGTGACGGCTCTCATCGATCCAGGCCATACCCGACATCTCAGCGGGCTCTTCTCCCAGATGGAGGGGGACGGGATATCTCCCGAGGAGATTGACCTCGTCATCCTTACCCATTCTCATCCAGACCATTTCGAAGGCCTTGAGGCATTTGTCGAAAAACCGGCTAAGATAGCGATGAATCAGGACGAAGAGCGTTACCTTCTGGGGAGCGGGAAACTCCTCTTCGAGATGACGGGACAGCCCTTGCCGAAATTTCGGATCGAGTTTTACCTCAAAGAGGGAGAGCTCCATCTCGGGAAGGAAACATTCCAGGTCTATCAGACTCCTGGACATTCTCCGGGCTCCCTTTCGATCTACTGGCAGGAGAGGAAGGTTCTCTTTACCGGTGATCTCATCTTTTATGGTGGAGTTGGAAGGACAGACTTCCTCGAAGGGAATTCAAAATTGTTGATGGGGAGTATTGAGAGGCTCTCGGAGTTAGATACGGAGATTCTCCTTCCAGGGCATGGAGAGATCGTTTTGGGAAGGGAAATGGTTCTCCAGAACTTCGAATTCATTCGCCAGAATTTTTATCCGTATCTATAAGGCTCTCAACTGTTCTTTGATCTCTTCTAATTTGGCATGGTAGCGTTGATCCAGGTTTTCTGCCTCCTTTTTCCGGAGGTCATTCGCTTCGATATTGGGTTCCACAGCGCTTCCCCAGATTCCTTTCTTCCTTAAGGCTTCAGCCATTTGAGCCCTTAACTCCTTTCGGATTCTTTCCTCTTCCTCTTCATATTGGGAAAGGAGATGATGGAATTTCTCTTTCACCTCATCAATGGGCCGGCCCTTCATCGCTTCAACCCCTTTGAGAACTCTTTCGCCTTCTTTTTTTAAGGAGAGCGCATCCATCCATTGGGAAAGAAGGACCTCTTTGGCCATGGTTTTTGTCTTTTCATCCATTCTCTCGATCTCTCTCAGAATCTCACTGAGGGCGAGATACCCCTCCATATACCGATGAGAGAGACCATCGACCTTCTGCATGATCTCTTTTCGCTTAATCTCTTCCTTCTCTTTCTCGGAGATCGTGATCTTCTTCGTTCTCTCCAGGGCCAATTCCAATGCCGATTTAATTTCTGCCATCGAGGAGCCCCTCTTGATCGTTTTAGGGTGTCGTCTAAAAAAGAGACCCCAGGTTTTACTCTGGGGTCTCTTTTTCCTTCAGTCTGACGAGTTTCGCTCTTAGCTCAAAACGGTAACATTCGTTGCCTGTGGGCCCTTTGGGCCTTCGGAAATCTCAAACTCTACCTCATCGCCCTCATAAAGGACCTTAAACCCGTCCTTCTTAATGGCCGAGTAGTGGACGAAGACATCATTTCCGTCATCTCTGGAAATGAACCCATAGCCTTTCTTCTCGTTAAACCATTTCACACGACCTTTGGCCACTACAACTCACCTCCTCTCCTTCTGAACTTTTAGTAAGTTGTAATAGCCTTTGGTCCTTATGAAAAAAGGCCACAAAAGTTTTTGACTATACTTTCGTGACCCTTTCTTTTGATCCAAAAAAACTACTCCTTACAACTTACAGTGGTACAAATATGATAGATTCTTCATTAAAAGTCAAGTCTTTTTTCGACCCCTCAATCTCCGAGGTGGAGAGAAAGGTCTTGAGGATTTAAGATCCCTCTGAGGAATAAGGGGAGGATACTCTTGTTAGCGTCTGCTGAGCTTGTCGAGGTGTGGATACAGAAGCCAACATGCCCAAGTCATCGCGGGTCGGTGTCCAAGAGAGGCTCTTCAACGTTCTAAGAAATTCTTGCAATCCATTGAGATCATTATGTAAATTTAATGCACGCTCGCTAATTTTTCTCTTGACATGTTAGATGTATTATATTATATTGTGTTTCAGTTCAGTCACGAAAGGACATTCTTGGGACAGAAAAAGGTTGCCCGAACGATCTACATCAATGATGAGCAACTTGATGCTTTAAAGAGATTATCTGAGAAGACCAAAGTCCCCCAGTCGGTTTATGTGAGAGAGGCTTTGGATATGCTGTTGGAGAAATATTCCGAACAGTTGAAATTCGATTTTGTAAAGAGTTTGAAGAGATAATTTCTGTTAAGGCATCTGGAGTGGAGGGGGAAGAGGATTGGCAGATCGGTTTCGGCTCATTTATTTGAAATCCACAGGGCCAGAAGAATCCATGGCTGATGATTCTCGCTCGTCTCATGATTCCAAGGAGATGTCGAGCGTCGCTTCCTCCGCAGAAGCTCATCATCCGGAAACGTTCTCACATCAAACGATTCTGGCGCAGGCCAAGGACGATTTAAAACATCCCGATCCGAAAGTGAGGATTTTGGCTATTCAGTATTTAGAAAGATCGGATGCCTCGACCGCCATTCCTCTTCTGGAGGGAATGTTGCGCGATCACGATCCAGGCGTCAGGGGAAAGGCGCTCTCTTCCTTAATCAAATTTCGAAGCCCTGCGATTGCTCCTTTGCTGAAGAAGTATCTTAAGGACAGTGATCCGGTGGTGAGGATCGCTGCCCTCAGGGGGATGTTCCAATTGTGCCAAGGGATCGATTTGAACCTCCTCCTCCAACTCTTAAGCGATGAATCCCCTTGGGTGAGAAGAAAGGTGGCCACCCTGTTGGGATGGGTTCAAATGGAGGGCGTCTATCCAACCCTCATGGAGATGTCAAAAGATCAAGATTCAAGGGTGAGGAAAGCGGCCCTCTTTTCCCTGATGACTCTTTATCCGGAGGAGAGTGAGGATCGATTGGTCGAGGCGACGACCGATTCCGATCCAGATCTTCGGCAATGGGCGGGTCGTACGGTGCAGGAGATGATGGCGAAACCATTCAAGGCGAGAAGGGTGGCCCTTGCGAACCGAGTTTAAGGAGAAGGTGTCTTTGACGACTCAATCCCTGCCCCTCATTCAAAGGGCTCAAATCCTGGGAGATATGGTCTACTCGCCGATGAGCTTCGCCAAGATCCTCGGGATTACAAAACACGAGCTCCTCGAGAAGGAGTCTGAGGGGATCGTTCCTCCTGCCAAACGGAATGCCCGTCAGGAGCGCTATTACAAACCAGAGGATGTGATCAAATATCGAAATTATCTCGGGATATCCTCTCCCGTCAAATCGATCCGGAAACAACTTTTTCTCAACTTCAAGGGCGGGACAGGGAAGAGCACCCTTTCCGCCTCTTATGGTTTTCGTCTCGCCCAGAGGGGAGTTCGCACGCTCCTGATCGACCTGGACCCGCAGGGCCATCTCACCCAATGCCTGGGTCTCAATAATCAGCAATATCCCAAAACCCTCTTCAACGCCTTGATCGAGAAGGAGGATATTGAAAAGATCATCATCAAGACGGATCTTTCCACCTTAGATATCATCCCTTCCAATCTGAACCTCTCACCGGTCGAGCTTTCACTCTTTTCGATGAATTCAAGGGAATTTCGATTGAGGAGACTCCTCATGTCGGTTGAGAAGAACTACGAATTGATCATCATGGATGCCTCTCCCAGCATCGGGCTCTTGAACCTCAATGCGATCCTGGCATCGAACGATCTCCTCATTCCTGTGCTGGCCGATTTTCTTTCCTATCATGGCCTCAAGATCCTTTTTGAAACCCTTTCCACCATTGAGGAAGATTTCTCTTTCGTCTTTGAGAATATCTTCATCTTCCTGAACCGGTACAACGATTCCCATCGCATCTGCAGACGTTCGAAGAAGGCACTGGAAACCCATTACGAGAAATATCTCCTCAATACGATGATCCGACAGGACACAAGGATTGCAGAGGCGACCAGCCAAGGGACATCGATCTTTCTATTTGCGCCGTCGTCAAAGGGAGCGGCAGACATTGACCATCTGATTGACGAAATCTTTAGACTGAAAGGAGCCGATCGTGTCTGATGAGTTCACCAACAACGTTGCACAAAAATTTCCCAACACCTCGAACAGAGAGGCAGTTGAAAAACCCTGGGATGTCACCGAACCCAGGTTGATCTCCCCGATCAAAAAAGTCGCGGAGGATTCCAAACGAGATGAGATCGCTGAACGTATCCATACGCTCTATTCCGAGGTTCGGTCTTCTTTGACCGTCCGTTCTGCTCTCGAATTCGATCTGAGGAAGGCCAATCGGATTCTGGAAGAGGTGAATCGGATTAAGATGGAAGTGGAGAAGATTATCGAGATGTTACGGGTGATGGAGGAGTATATGAAGGATCGCATCAAGTAATCCTCCCCTTCTTCCTTTCTGTTAGTGGTGTAGCACAAAAATATGGCTGTATTTCAAAGACGATTTTCTACAGGTTTAAAGGGAATAAGAAAGACTTACAAACGTACCCAAATGTATGTGCAACACCATTATCTCCCCGCCGCTTGGCAGGGGCAAAAGGGGAGGGGGTCATTCGCGAAGGAGGCAGTGGCATGAAGGCAAGAAGTCTCATGGTGGATGGCTTCGAGAAGAGTGTCGCCGAAAAGATGCCGAAGATGAAGAAGCTCGAAGAACCCCTCCCCCCAGGTCCGGTCCGCGAGGCCCAGCCGCTCACGGAGGAACGGCTTGAGACGATCGAGGAAAGGAGGACATCCCAGAGAGAGTTAGAGAAGCCGGCCATCTTCGGACCAAAGAAGACAGAGGGTGAGCAGACCGGTGATGTATTCGGATTGATCGAGGATCTCCATGCTCAACTTCTTGTCTCAGGTGAGACCAGAAGGGCGTTGGAGATGGACCTCCATTCCCACCAAAAAACGATCCATCAACTGGCACAAGACAATCAAGATCTACGCAGAGAAATGGAAGAGTTGAGAAAGGAGGTCCAAAAGCTTAGGGAAACGCAGTCTGAATCGATCTATCTTAAAGAGGAGAATGAAGATGCCTTGGAAAGGATCCAGAGGCTTCAGCAGGAACTGAGGCAGAGGCATGAAGCGTTGGCTGAGACGACCCGGGAGAGGGATGATGCCCTCCGTCGAATTCAGGATCTGACATTGCAATTGGAGCAGGCCGAGATCCTTCAGATCAAAGGAAAATTGAAAGAGAGAGAAGCTTCCCATTTCTTTGAGGAGAGCCAGAGACTCCAATCTAAATTCGAGGAGGTTCTGGCTCAGAATGTGGATCTCGAAAGAAAGTATGAAACCTTGAAGAGATCGTTTAACGAAGTGAGAGAATCCCTCACCCTCTTGAGAGATTCTTGCAAAACCAGCTTTTACAACATCCCTGAAGCCCCCGAATAACAAAATTTTTTTCCGCTATTGACACCCTTCGGGAATTGAGATATAGCCTAAATACTTATAACATCGTCGTTTCATCTCCCTTCCTCTATGGTTGCACGGAAGGGAGATCATTTCAGGGGAGAACCCATTTGAAGATCCGGCTGATTGATCCAGCCTATGAACACCCGTTTGTCAGCCACTCAGAGAAAGTGATCAGGACCATTTGGTTCGCCCACCTCACCTTAACCACGCTCGCCGCCCTCACTCCCCCGGATATCGAAGTAAAGATCACGGATGAGAATGTGGAACCCATCGATTTCAACGAGGATGTTGATTTGGTGGGCGTGACCGGGATGGTGATGCACGCTCCAAGGGCTTATGAGATCGCCCAGAAGTTTCGGCATAGGGGCATCCCGGTGGTCATGGGTGGCTCTCATGCTTCAAGCCTTCCTCACGAAGCGAAAGAACACGTGGATGCTGTGGTGATCGGTGAAGCCGAGGATGTTTGGAAAGGATTGATCGAAGATCTCAAGAATGGGCATCTGAAGTCGTTTTATAAGGCAGAGGCTTACTGTTCGATGAAAGGGATTCCTCCTCCAAGGCTCGACCTCCTCCATAAAGAGGCTTACATGACGGTCAACTGTGTTCAGACCACCAGGGGTTGCCCCCATCAATGTGATTTCTGTCATGTCACCCATTTCTTTGGAAACACTTATCGATGTCGGCCTGTGGAGGAAGTCATCGAGGAGGTGAGGCGCTTAGCTGGAGAGTTTGTGGTCTTCATCGACGACAATATTGCAGGGAACCGCCGTTATGCCAAAGAGCTCTTCACGCAATTAAGGCCCCTCAAAAAGAAGTGGGCTAGCCAGGCCAGCATCACGCTCGCCCGGGACCCTGAACTCTTGAGACTTGCTGCCGAGAGCGGATGTGTCTCTCTTTTCTTGGGAGTGGAATCCCTCTCTTCGGAAAACTTGAGGGACGTGCATAAAGCCTTTAATGAAGTCCACCAATTTGAAGAAGCGATGAGAGCCCTTCACGACCAGGACATCATGATCCTGGCAGGGTTCATCTTTGGATTGGATCATGACGATGAGGGTGTTTTTGAAAGGACGCTTCGATTCTGTGAACGGAACAGGATTGAACTACCCAGTTTCTTTATCCTCACCCCCTTGCCCGGGACGCCATTATTTCAGAGGATGGATTCCGAGGGGAGACTATTGCACAAGGATTGGACTCAATATAATGGGGCAACGGTCGTATTCAAACCGCGGTTGATGGCCGAGGAGACGCTTCAGCGCGGATTTAACTGGGTCTGTAAAGAGGCCTATTCGTGGACCTCTATCGTTAAGAGGGTTTTTCATCCTCAACAAAGATTTTTCACCCGTTTCCTTTCCAACTTGGCCTATCGAAGCATTGCTCAGAAGACCCCTGAGGGTCATCTCCCCAGCCTTTCAAGAATCTTACAAAGAATGAACGATCGCATCCCGCTCCAGAACAGCCGGGAGCTCATCGAGAGGGTAGGGGTAAAGATTGCGGAGAAGAAGCTTCTGATTGAACAGAAGGCAGCCGACACACTAAAACTCTACTCTGTGTATAATGAGCGGCTTAGAACCCTATTCGTCAGGCTGGAAGGATCGATTGATCGGGGGGTGGCAAAGGAGTTGGTGAAAAGGCTCAGAGGAGCTTTGTCCGAAAAGATCGAACGAGTCATTCTTGATTTCAAAGACGTGGAAGCCTTTTCCTCGGAAGCGATGGGCTTTCTCTATAGGAGGGGTCTTCTCCAAACAGGAGAGGAGAACTTTTGGGTGGCCATTAACGCCCCGGACCCAAACCGTTAGGTTTCTGCCTGTAGCAGGCAGCGGGAAATTTTTTATCTTGAATACCGACGAGCGGCCTTCTGCCTTCTCCTCCGCGCCTCCCGCTGTTTTCTCTTCTTTTTCACGGAAGGCTTTTCATAGGATCTTCTGAGCTTCAACTCTTTCAAGATGCCGTCCCTCATGAGCTGGCGCTTGAGGGATTTAATCGCATTCTCGATCTGGTTGTCTTGAACTTTAACCTCCAAGACCTTCTCCTTTACCCCGTTAGAAAGCCATGCCTTTAAAGCGAGGACCAACCGTATTCAGAATTGAAATACCTCTTATAAAAAACAGGGCTTAAAGCCCCGTCATTTCTAACGGGGTTTACCTTTTGTAAACTGTGTTATCTGTTCCTATTCCCTCTTCCCCTGAACTCGCCACCTCTTTTCTTCTGAGGTCGGGCCTCGTTCACCGTCAAGGTTCGGTCCATCAGGGTCTTGCCATTAAGGAACGAGATCGCCTTCTTGGCATCTTCGCTTGAGGCCATCTCCACAAAACCGAACCCTCTCGAGCGTCCCGAATATGAATCGATCACAATTTTGACAGACCGAACCTCTCCCACTTCCGAAAAAAGTTTCTTCAGGTCATCCTCTGATGCTCCAAATGGGAGATTTCCTACGTAAAGCTTCAAATTCATCTTCCCCTCCTTTAATAATTTAAAACCCCCAGGACTTTCTAAAGAGTCTCTGGAGGTTTCCCAAAAACTTTTTACAAAGTTCAGGTACACATATTTATGGTCTAAATTTCATCGTCTGTCAAGCTAAATCTACGGCCGGAGGTAATCCCTCAGTCTTTCTTCGAACTTGTAACGATCTGACAGGGATGTCGGAGAAAATCTTATACCTGCCCGCCGGCAGGCAGGGCGGTAACCTTAACTTGTCCCTTAGACCACGACATGCCCTGAACAGAACAAGAAATCATTTATGATGTCGATGGATACCCTTACCTATAGAAATTTCAAAACATCCGCTTGATAAGATTTTCGCCTGCCTGCCGGTAGGCAGGATGACATTCCTGGCAGACCGGCTGATTCCAGCTCCCGTAAGTCAGGGACTACGGCCGCAGAGAGGTGTTGAACTGCTCTCTGCTTTAATGTTGACCTTTCTGAAGATCAGTATGGCTATTGTGAAAAGTTCTACAAGTCCGCACTAAAACATTTGACATTATTTTCCGTTTCATTTATATATTGGGCTAAACTTTGTGAAAAAATTATCAGGAGGGAGGGAAATAGATTGTACAAAATTACATATAAAAGGGAAATGGCTGAAAATACGGTTTGCCACTTTAGGGTGGAGGCACCCCGAATTGCTCGGAAGGCGAAACCCGGACAATTTGTCGTACTTCGAGCGAACGAAACTGGAGAGAGGATTCCTTTAACAATGGGAGGAACAGATCCATCCGACGGAACGATCGATCTGATTTTCCAGGTCGTGGGAAAGACGACTGCCCTCTTGAGAACTTTTAATGTGGGAGATGTCATCACTGATATCATTGGGCCACTGGGGAGGCCCACGCATGTTGAAAATCTGGGAACGGTGATCTGTGTTGGAGGTGGAACAGGCGTCGCAGTGATGTATCCAATCACCAAAGCCTATAAAGAGGCAGGGAACCATGTGATTGCCATCATTGGGGCTCGGACGAAAGACCTGTTGATTTTAGAAGATGAGATGCGGGCAGCCAGCCATGATCTAAGGGTGACGACAGATGACGGAAGCTATGGCCATCATGGATTTGTGACCGATGTGCTTCGACAAATTTTAGATGAACGGAAGGATGTGAAATTAGTTGTAGGGATTGGCCCCGTACCCATGATGAAGTTCCTATGCAAGATGACGAAGGAATATGGGGTCAAGACCATGGTCAGTTTGAATCCCATCATGGTGGATGCCACCGGGATGTGCGGAGCATGCCGTGTCTCCGTGGGAGGGAAGACTCGTTTTTGCTGTGTTGAGGGTCCGGAATTTGACGGTCACGAAGTCGACTATGATGAGCTGGTGAAACGGCAACGGGCTTATCTCTCAGAAGAGAAGGCTTCCATGGATCAATTCAAAGAGATAGGAAGATAAACCCCGTTAGAAAGGACGGGACCCGTTGGAAATAAGTCTCCCTGAGCGGATGCCGGTACCCCCCTCGGGGGGAGTAGATTTCTAACGGGGTAAAGGGGGTCTGAGATGGGAGAGAAAGAGAAGAAGGAGAAACCAAAAGTTCCAAGGCAGAAGATGCCGGAACAGGATCCCAAGGTAAGGGCGAAAAATTTTGATGAAGTCCCTTTTGGATATACGCCAGAGTTGGCCCAGTTGGAGTCAAGTCGCTGTCTTCAATGTAAGAAGCCGAAATGTATTGAGGGATGCCCGGTGGAGATTGATATCCCCGCTTTCGTGAAACTCATCTTGGATGGGGATTTTATCGGAGCGGCCCGAAAACTGAAGGAACGCAATAGCCTGCCAGCGATTTGTGGACGTGTCTGCCCACAGGAAGATCAGTGTGAAAAGGTCTGCATCGTTAGCAAGAAAGATCAACCTGTTGCCGTCGGCAGATTGGAAAGGTTTGCCGCAGATTGGGAGAGGGAGACAGGGGAGGTCTTCATTCCTGAGAAGCCTCCTTCCACGGGTAAGAAAGTGGCTATCGTAGGATCTGGACCAGCGGGTTTAACCGTAGCGGGAGACTTAATTCTCAAAGGACATGAAGTGACCATTTTCGAGGCCCTTCATAAGCCCGGAGGCGTTCTGATTTACGGTATTCCAGAATTTCGTCTTCCCAAAGCGATTGTCCAAGCTGAGGTCAACTATTTGGAGCGCCTGGGGGTGGAGGTGGAGTGTAACTGTGTCATTGGAAGAATTGAGACGGTCGATGAACTCCTTCAGGAATATAATGCCGTCTTTTTAGGTTTGGGCGCAGGTCTTCCCCAATTTTTGGGGGTCCCTGGAGAGAACTATTGTGGTATCTATTCGGCTAATGAATACTTAACCCGATCCAATCTCATGAAGGCCTACCTCTTTCCTCAATATGATACGCCTATTGCCCGAGGAAAGAATGTCGCTGTTTTTGGAGCGGGAAATGTGGCCATGGATGCAGCGAGAACAGCTCTCCGATTAGGGGCCCATACCGTTCGGATCATCTACCGCCGATCAAGGGATGAGATGCCCGCTCGTATTGAGGAGATCCATCATGCAGAGGAGGAGGGTGTCCAACTCTATCTTCTCACAGCTCCCACACGATTCTTCGGAGACGATAATGGTTGGGTAACTGGTGTGGAATGTCTTCGGATGGAGTTAGGAGAACCAGACGAGTCAGGAAGACGGAGGCCAATTCCCATCAAAGGTTCGGAATTTCAACTGGAGTGTGATATGGCCGTAGTGGCCATTGGCGCAGGTGCCAATCCACTCCTTCCTACAACGACACCGGGTCTGGAACTGAATAAGAGAGGGTATATTGTCGCTGACCTTGAAACTGGGAAGACATCCAAACCCGGAGTTTGGGCAGGAGGAGATATTGTAACCGGATCAGCGACCGTCATCCTGGCCATGGGCGCAGGAAGAAAAGCCGGCAATTCGATCCACGAATTTTTGATGAATAAATAATCATTGCCCCGCCCCCCTTAGAGACTGTGTCACAAAGGGTGGAATGGTCAAAAATGTCATGCTGAACTTGTTTCAGCATCTAACAAAATCAAAAAGTTACGAGACCCTGAAATACCCTGAATCAAGTTCAGGGCAGGGTGACAAAATAGTAATTATGACACAGTCTCTTAGTGAAGGCGGGAGACGGGGGATCCCTCAGCGAGACTCCGGATCACTTTCATATTTTTCAGATCTTCGATTGTATCTTTTCTTGGGGTCTCCATAATCCCGGGGAGGTGTCTTAACAAAGGATGATTGATCAGATATCTGAATCCTTCCAGCCCGATATGCCCCTCACCGATATGCCAATGTCGATCTTTTCTCGATCCCAAAGGCGTCTTTGAATCGTTCAGGTGAAGAAGATGAAGCCTTTGCAGACCGATTATTCGGTCGAAAGCTTCAAGAGTTTTCTCAATGCCATCTTTATTAGAAAGGTCATAACCTGCCTCAAAAGAGTGGGCTGTGTCGAGACAGACGCCCATCCTCTCCTTTTCCCCGACCCCATCGATGATCCTTTTGATCTGTTCAAAGGTGTTGCCTATTTCTGTTCCTTGGCCTGCCGTATTCTCTAATAAGAGGATGACAGCATTCTTCACCCTTTCAAAGGCCTGATTGATCCCTTGAGAGACGGCCTCTATCGCTTGATCCTCAGAGGATTCCAATCGATGGCCAATATGGATGATCAGGTATTGCGTTCCCAGTTGTTCTGCCCTCTCCAGGTCCGTGGCAATCGAATTGATCGACCGTTTGTAAAATTTTGATTTTTGGGAAGCAATGTTGGGAAGGTAAGGGAGATGGAGAAAGATGGGGAAGAGACCGGATGACTGGATGGATAACTTGAACTCCTCCGCTTCCCTTTGATCCAACGGATCATACCTCCATCCCCTCGGGTTTCTTGAAAAAAATTGGATCGTTTCGCAGCCTCTGACTCTGGCCCTTTCGACCACCTTAGAAAACCCTCCGGCAATTGAGATATGGAATCCAAATCGCATCTCGTTCTCTTGAATGGTGTGAGATTGAAAGTTAAAATTAGATATACGATTCGATCCTCCGCTGTCAATTCTTTTTTTCCTTGACAAAAGAGGGTGTATGGTTTACGAAAAGGCTGTCCAAATTAAAAAATTCACAAGGTCTATAATACCTCTCCTGCTTCAACATAGGCAAGGGAAATAAGCTTATGTTTCTCTCGATCTCACTATACATTGCCCTCGCCATCTTCGGACTTTCTCTCATTTATAAAGTATCAACCTGGTTCCGATACAATATTGGGATAAGGTCGACAGAAATGGCGACATCAAGAAGATTTCTTGCCGCTATCAAGGGAATCTTCTTGACTGTATTTAGCCCAAAAATTCTTACCTTGCTGAAGATCTTCACTCTCGATGTCCTTCTCCAACTCAGGATTTTGAAGGAGGACTTCCTCCGGTGGCTCATGCACGTTTTTATCTACGGCGGTTTTATGCTCCTCCTCCTGATGCATGCCCTCGATAAATACATCACTGTTGCGCTCGTCGACAAGTATTATTCAACGATTAATCCCTTCATGTTTTTAAGGGATCTCTTTGGTGTCGTGGTGATTGTCGGAGTGGGGATTGCCATCTATAGGCGATTCATTCTGAAAGTCCCCCGTCTCATGACCAATGTCATGGATCTATACACGATTGTCCTCGTGGCTGTGATTATGCTATCGGGTATCTTCTTAGAAGGGACAAAGATCGCCTCCTACACCGATTATAAGAGAATGGTCGATGAATATTCCGGGCTCAGCGACCAACAGGAGCTCAAGGCCCTTGAGAGCTACTGGGTGAAAGAGTTTGGAGTGGTCTCGCCTCATATCAAGGCACCTTTCGATGAGAAGCTCATTGAGCAGGGCAGAGAGCTGCACGAATCGAGCTGTGCGGAGTGCCATTCCAAACCGCAGTGGGCATTTACAGGCTATGGAGTCGCCAAGACCATCCATCCCATTGCGTTGGAGATTGATCAGGCTCATCTGCCCAGCGTCTTGTGGTATATCCATGTCTTGGCCTGCATGGTGGGTCTGGCCTATCTTCCATCCAGCAAGATGTTTCACATCTTTGCAAGCGGCCTGAGTCTCTTGGCCAACGCCGTTATGGAGAAAGGGAAGTCAGATCCAGCCAATGTGGCCACCCGGCAGGCCATGGAGCTCGACGCCTGCACCCATTGTGGGACTTGTAGTCTAAGGTGTTCCGTTTCTGTGGCCTTTGACGAGATACGCAATGTGAACATCCTTCCTTCGGAGAAGATCGCCTCCATCAAGCCCCTTGCCTCGAATAGGAGACTGAGTTCACAACAGCTCAGGAATATTCAAGAGGGGGTCTATCTCTGTACCAACTGCTACCGTTGCACAGTGGTCTGTCCAGTGGGTATCAATCTGCAAGATTTATGGTTCAACATAAGGGAGACGCTACTTCAAAGAGGATACCCAGAGCTTCTCGTTCTCTCCCCTCTCTCTTTCTACCGTGGATTAATGAGAGAAGAGACGGTTCTAAAGGATTATCGGAAGCCTTTGATCCAGGCAAGAGAAGCCATTGCTGCTCAATGTGATTTACTGAGGATGAAAGATAAGGTATTACCTCTGACGCCATCGGACAGAAGTTTTCGAAGCGGGCTCAATCTCTCTGCCCAGGCAAAGACCTTCTCGGTCTGCTTTGGCTGTCAGACCTGTACCACCGTATGTCCTGTAGTGGCCAATTATGAAAACCCGCAGGAGGCCTTAGGGCTCCTGCCCCATCAGATTATGCATTCCTGTGGATTAGGGATAAGGGATTTGGCCTTTGGTTCGAATATGCTTTGGGATTGCCTGACGTGTTATCAGTGTCAGGAACAGTGTCCCCAAGGGGTTTACGTCACCGATGTCCTTTACGAACTTAAGAACTTAGCGGTGAAACAGTTGAGAGAGAAGACAGTAAGATGAATTTTGCACTATTTCTTGGTTGTACTATTCCAGCCCGGCTCAATCAATATGAATCCTCATCGAGAGCAGTTCTTGAGAAACTCGGTGTGGGATTGGTCGATATCAGGGATTTTAACTGTTGTGGTTACCCCTTGAGGAATATCGATTTTAAGGTCTTTCTCCTCTCTTCTGCCCGTAACCTCGCCCTTTCTGAGAAGAGAAGCCTCAACGTGATGGCTCTCTGCAAATGCTGCTACGGCAGCCTGAAGAAAGCGGATTACCTTTTGAAAGAGGATGCTTCTTTACGGAGGGAAGTAAATGCGACCCTTGAAAAGGAAGATCTCAGGTATGAGGGAAGGAGTGAGGTGAAACACCTTCTCCAGGTTCTTCATAAAGAGGTGGGGATTGGGGTTATTAAGGAGAAGGTCGAGAAGCCCTTCAAAGGGCTTAGGATTGCAACCCATTATGGATGCCATGCCCTAAGGCCCAGTCAGATCGTCCAATTTGACGATCCAGTGGCACCCTCTCTGTTTGATCAGCTCGTCGAAGTCACAGGTGCTGAGAGCGTCGACTGGTCCATGAAACTTGACTGCTGTGGAGCTCCGCTCTGGGGAGTCAATGATGAGCTTTCGATGAATTTGACCGTGAAAAAATTGATGAACGGAAGAAGATCGGGCGCGGATTATGTGTGCGCTGCGTGTTCATACTGCCAAATCCAGTTCGACAAGGTTCAAAAGATGATTCTCTCTCAAAGGAGCCTGGATCATCCTCTTCCTTCGATTCTCTATCCGCAGCTTCTCGGATTGAGCATGGGCATCGATGGAGAGAGGCTTGGATTAAAGATGAACGAGATTCCGATCAGCGATATCGAAACATTACTAACAGAACCGATGGCATTGCCAACATAAAAGGGTGATAAAAGATGAACCAAGATCGAATCGGTTCAGTCATGGTGGTCGGTGGAGGCATTGCCGGAATGCAGACGGCCTTGGATCTGGCCAATTCCGGCTACTATGTCTACCTGGTGGAGAAGTCGTCCTCCATCGGCGGGGTCATGTCCCAGCTGGACAAGACCTTTCCCACCAATGACTGTTCCATGTGAATCCTCTCGCCCAAACTGGTCGAGGTCGGCCGGCATCTCAACATTGAGCTATTGACCCTCTCAGAGGTGAGGAGCATCTGCGGAGAGGTGGGAAATTTTGAGATCAAGTTGGTTCAACAGCCACGTTATGTTGATACTTCGAGATGCATTGCCTGTGGTCTCTGTGCTGAGAAATGTCCCGCGAAGGTCGATAATGAATATGATGCAGGCCTCGGCAAACGAAAATCGATCCACGTCAAATATCCCCAAGCCGTTCCCCTGAAGTATGTCATTGACCCTGTCAACTGTATCTTCCTCACAAAAGGGAAATGCAAGGTCTGCGAGAAGCTCTGTCCTGCCAAGGCCATCAATTTCGAGGATAAGGAGAAAGAGCTGACCATCCAGGCAGGGGCTATCGTCATTGCACCTGGGTGTGAAGTGTTCGAGCCAGAGGCCTACGATATCTATGGCTACCAGAAATCGCCTGATATCGTCACCAGTCTCGAATTTGAGCGGATGCTCTCTGCCTCGGGTCCCTTTGGCGGACATCTGATCAGGCCCTCGGACAAGAAGGAGCCGAAGAAGATCGCTTGGATTCAGTGCGTCGGTTCAAGAGATGTGCATGAGGGAGCGAAGGCTTACTGTTCAGCGGTCTGCTGCACATATGCCATCAAAGAAGCCATTGTCGCCAAAGAGCATTCGAAGGAACCTCTGGATACAGCCATCTTCTTCATCGATATGCGAACATACGGTAAAGATTTTGAGAGGTACTACAACCGTGCGGAAGAAGAGTCAGGGGTGCGTTTCATCAAATCGAGGATCACGAATATCTTCCCGGTTCGAGAGACGGGAGAACTGCTCATCCGCTATACGGATGAGGCGGGCCGAAGGGTAGAAGAGGCCTTCGATCTAGTGGTCTTATCCGTAGGATTCGGCGTATCAAAGGAAGCAGTTGATCTGGCCAAACGATTGGATATTCAACTCGACTCCTACCATTTCACTTTAACGAGCAGTTTTGAACCTGTTCAGACGTCGAAACCCGGTGTCTTCGTCTGCGGGGGTCTCCAAGGCCCAAAGGATATTCCCTCTTCGGTGATCGAATCGAGCGCCTCTGCTGCCATGGCGGAAAGTGTCTTAGCGGACGCCCGCTGGTCAAAGACGAAGACAAGAGAGATAGCTGAGGAGATCGATCTTCGTGGCGAACTTCCTCGGATCGGAGTCTTTGTCTGTCGGTGCGGGACCAATATCGCTGGCGTGTTAGATGTCCCGGGCGTCGCCCAGTATGCCCGCAGCCTGCCGGGTGTCGTTTATGTCGAGGAGAATCTCTTCAGCTGCTCTCAGGACACCCAGGAGAAGATGAGGCAGGTGATTAAAGAGCAGCGATTGAACCGAATTGTTGTTGCCGCCTGCAGCCCACTCACCCATGAAGTTCTCTTTCAGGAGACCGTGGCCAATGCAGGGATCAACAAGTACCTCTTTGAGATGGCGAATATTCGAAATCAGTGTTCCTGGGTTCATAGCGGTGAGAAGGAGGCGGGGACGGAAAAGGCTAAGGATCTGGTGCGCATGGCTGTGGCTAAAGTCGGCCTCTTCGAACCCATTTCTGAACCTGTCATAAGAATTAATGAAACGGCCTTGGTCATCGGCGGTGGCCTCTCCGGCATGAGTGCTGCAAAGAACTTGGCAGCGCAGGGCTATCATACCTATCTGATTGAGAAGGGTACTGCCTTAGGAGGTCAGGCTAAGAGCATCTATCAAACCTGGAGAGGCGAAGATGTCCAGAAGAATCTGACGGGGCTTATTCAAGAGATTGAATCGAATCAGAAGATTGAGGTCTACTTAAGTAGCGAATTGAAGCAGGTGGAAGGATTTGTGGGCAATTTTAAATCGACCATCCAAACGAATGGCCGGGAGAAGATATTAGAGCATGGGATTGCCATCATTGCCACAGGCGCCTCGGAGCTGAAGCCGGATCAATATCTTTATGGTCAGGATCCGAGAGTGCTCACAGGTCTGGAACTGGATCGAAAGTTGATCGATCAGGATGCCTCTGTAAGAAAGGTACGCACCGCCGTTTTTATCCAGTGCGTTGGATCGCGGATCAAGGAGAGGCCTTACTGCTCCAAGGTCTGCTGCACCCACTCCGTCTTGAATGGCCTCAAGTTGAAAGAGATCAACCCTGAGATGGATGTCTTTATCGTCTATCGGGATATGCGGACCTACGGACTCCGTGAGGATCTCTATCGTGAGGCACGATCGAAAGGGATCGTCTTCATCCGTTATGACGATCAGAAAGAGCTAAACGTAACGAAGGATCAGGATGATCTCCAAGTCCTCTTCACCTCTTATGTCCTGAACCGGCAGATCGAGATTCGGCCAGACCTTTTAATCCTGGCCACGGCCATTGTGCCTCCCAAGGAGAACCCTATTGCGAAGTTGTTCAAGGTGCCAGTGAATAACGATGGCTTCTTCGTCGAAGCTCATGTAAAGCTGCGGCCCATCGATTTTGCCACAGACGGCGTCTTTGTTTGCGGTCTGGCCCATGCTCCAAAGCCAATCGATGAGTCCATCGCCCATGGTCTGGGTGCCTCGGCGCGGGCCGTAACGCTTCTCTCTCAGAAGGAGATGTTCGGGAATGCCATTGTGGCCCAGATCAATCCAGAGAGCTGTGTGGGTTGTCAGGGATGCTTAAACGTATGTCCTTATGAAGCCATCCGGTATTTGGAAGATCGCAAAATTTGTGAGATCAACGAAGTGATCTGTAAAGGTTGCGGGGCTTGCGCAGCCACCTGTCCATCGGCCAGCGCCCAGCTTCGGCATTTCACGAGCAGACAGATCTACGCCCAGATTGAAAAGGCCATGGTGGCCTAAAAGTTGGAGAATAAAGGATAGAAGGTGGTGGCAAATGCGATAATGACCAAATCCCAAGCCCTGAACCTAATATGGTTCAGGGCAAGCACCAATAAGCAAACCTGTTCCTGACAGGTTCAGGAATAATAACCAAGCTCCAATTTTCGAAACTTGCGTGATGGGTCTTGGGTGAATTATGTCTGATGATTTTCAACCGAAGGTGATTGCCTTCCTGTGCACCTGGTGAGCTTATGCTGCAGCTGACCTGGCTGGGGTCAGTCGAATGCAGTACTCGCCCTCCATCCGGGCGATCCGGGTCATGTGTGCAGGGACGATATCGCCCCATTACATCCTGAAGGCGCTTCAAGCGGGAGCGGATGGCGTCTTCGTTGCTGGCTGACGCCTCGGTGAATGCCATTACCAGTCTGGTAATGTGATGGCGAATAAAAGGATGACGGTCCTGCAAAGGCTGCTGGAATTTTCCGGTATTCATCCGGATCGCCTCAGGGTTCGATGGGTCTCGTCTGCTGAGGCCGCTGAATATGTACATGAGGTCTCGCAGTTTGTAGAAGATGTCAAGAAACTGGGGCCAAATCCACTGAGAAGGAAGAAGGCTGCCTGAATGCCAGGTGAGATTGAGACGTAATGAGCACGAAGATTAAAGAGACCGTTAAAGCCCTTTTGGCTGAAGGAAAGATAAGAGGCTTCTTAGGATTGATTGAAAGAGACGGCCATGTCATGCCCCATCTCTTCTGCAATCGCCAAGATCTCGAAGCTCTTTCTCTTGGTGATCATGGAGAACCCGGAAATGCCCGATATCCCTTGAACCAAATCATGATTCGCCTGGCCATCGAATATCCAGAGGAGACCTTTGCTCTTCTGGTTCGAGGGTGCGATGAAAGAGGGCTAAAAGAGCTATTCAAATGGAAACAGTTGAAAGAAGAACAGGTCCTTCTGGTTGGGGTGGGTTGTCCTGATGAACTGGCCATGGCTTGCGAATGTGAAAAGCCTTATCCAGATTGTTTGGTGGACGGTCCGAAGGGAGAAAAGGCTGATAGCCAAAAGGTGGCCCGAATCGAAGAAATGGCTTTGGACTCCCGCCTTCAATTCTGGAACGTTGAGTTTGACCGTTGCGTTAAGTGTCTTGGCTGCCGCAATGTCTGTCCCATGTGTTTTTGTAATGAGTGTACTCTTGAAGAGGCAAACCTGATCGATTCAGGCGAAGTTCCACCGGCCAATCCAACTTTCCATCTGACCCGGGCCATCCATATGGTTGGCCGTTGTATTGACTGCGGCTTATGCGAGGAGGCATGTCCAGCCGATATTCCTTTGAGAACGTTGTACAAGAAGGTCGCTGAGATCGTGACGAAGGAGTTCGGCTATAAAACGGGTTACACGGTAGATGAAAAATCGCCTTTCAATATCATCGAGGTAAAGTAATTTCAACCATGAAATCACAAATTCCAAATCACAAATCCCAAATAATACTCCATCACTAAATTCAAATTACCCAAAGGGTTTGGGTATTGATCATTGGAAATTATTTGGATATTGCTGCTTGGGATTTGGGATTTAAGTGATGGATTGATTTTATCCAAAGAAGGTTCAAAGGGATATCTTTGTATGGAATTCAAAACGGTCTTAACAACCTGTCCGTATTGCGGCTGTGGGTGTGGGTTGCTGCTCGAGGTCTTGGATGGAAAGCTTGTGGGAACCCTTCCATCCAAAACCAGTCCTGTGAATGAAGGCAAGTTGTGTGTCAAGGGCTGGACCGTCCATGAATTTGTCACAAGCCCCAACCGGCTGACCAAGCCCTTGATGCGCAAGGCCGATACGCTTGTGGAATCGTCGTGGGACGAAGCCTTGAGTCTTGCTGCTGAGCGGCTCAAGGAGATAAAAGAGAAGTATGGCCCTGACAGCGTCGCCGTTCTGACCTCTGCAAAATGCACCAATGAGGAGAACTACCTCTTGCAGAAGTTCACCAGGGCAGCCATCGGGACGAATAACATCGATCACTGCGCCCGGCTCTGACACTCCTCCACGGTGGTCGGGCTGGCCGCTTCGTTTGGCAGTGGAGCCATGACCAACTCCGCTCAGGAGATTGAGGCTTCTGACTGTATCTTTATCATCGGCTCAAACACCTCCGTGGCCCATCCCCTCATTGCTACACGCGTGTTCCGTGCGAAAGCAAGGGGCGCAAAGGTCATTGTGGCCGATCCTCGGAAAATTCCTATCGTCCTTCAAAGTGATTTACACCTCCAGCATCGTCTTGGAACGGATGTGGCCCTGATCAATGGATTGATGCACATCATCTTGAAGAACGGATGGGAGAAAAAAGCATTTGTCGAAGAGCGGACCGAGAATTTTGAGGAGCTTAAGAAAGTCGTTGAGAAGTATCCTCCTGAAAGGGTCTCTGAGATCACAGGCGTCCCAGTGGCCGATCTGGAGAAGGCGGCGAAATACTATGCAAAGGCAGAACAGGGAACCATTTTATATACCATGGGCATCACGCAGCATACAACGGGTGTGGATAATGTGAAATCTCTTGCCAACCTGTCCATGCTCACCGGAAATATCGGTCGAGAGTCAACCGGCGTCAATCCCCTCAGAGGGCAGAACAACGTCCAGGGCGCCTGTGATATGGGCGGCTTGCCCAATGTCTATACTGGATATCAGGCGGTGACCGATGAGGCCGCACGGCAGAAATTCGAGGGTGCCTGGGGAGCCAAACTTTCAGATAAGATTGGGCTGACCGCCACCGAGATGTTCCCAGCTGTTCTCGATGGCAGGGTCAAGGCAATGGTCATCCTGGGTGAAAACCCTGTTCTAAGTGATGCAGATAGCCATCATGTGGAAAAGGCATTAAAGGCCCTCGATTTTCTCCTTGTCATCGACATCTTCAACACACCTACCTCTGATCTTGCCCATGTGGTCTTGCCCGGAGCATCCTTCGCAGAAAAAGAAGGGACCTTTACGAATACGGAGAGAAGGGTTCAGATGGTTCGAAAAGCGGTTGATCCTCTTGGGGATGCGAAAGCCGACTGGCGAATCATTCAAGAGCTTTCAAATCGTTTTGGATACTCCATGGATTATGAGTCTCCTCGTTCAGTTATGGAAGAGATTGCGAGGGTCACTCCCTCCTATGGCGGCATCACTTACAATCGACTTAAAGGGGATGGCTTACAATGGCCCTGTCCCAATACGGATCATCCGGGAACGAAATTCTTGCACCAGGGTCGATTTACGAGGGGAAAAGGACTGTTCAGTGCTATCGAATACAAACCGCCTGCGGAAGTCGCTGATGCGGAATATCCTTTCCAGCTCACCACAGGGAGGATTCATGTCCATTATCATACGGGCACGATGACAAGAAATTCTCCTTCGCTGGAGCGGGAGATTAATCGATGTTTCCTCGAAATGAATCCCGAAGATGCCCGAGAACTCGGAATACGTGATGGCGATAGCGTTCTTATCTCATCGAGGCGGGGTTCTGTCTCAACGAGAGTCAAATTGACAGAGGCAGAAGAGAGAAGAACAGTATTCATGCCCTTCCACTTCCTTGAAAGCAGGGCCAATATCCTGACCAACCCGACTTTCGATCCCATTGCCAAGATACCAGAATTCAAAGTCTGCGCCGTAAAGATCGAAAAGGTAAGCGCAGAATCAGCCCCTTCATCTGTCTCTGCCCCGGCCCATTGATGCAACTCAACTATCGAGAAAAGATCAAACGGATGCGCAAGCGCCGGCACCTTCTTTCTTCAATTAGAGTAAGGGCTATTGGGGAGCTAATACCATTTTTGGGCAATATGTTCATTATTTCACTAATTCAATTTTTGTTTTCGATTCTTTTCTCCTTTTAAAAAGGAATATTCAATAAATACAAGGTATTATTAATAGCTTAAAAAACCGATTCCAGGGGTAAAATTTCTCTTGACAAAAGGGAGGCAATCCTGTAGTTTGATGCGGGAACAAGAAACTTTTCACAAATTGAGCCTCACAAGTTAAGAGGCGAAATTCCGAACACAGGACAGGGAGGAAGTATGCTAATTGAATACCTCGCCATTGGTATCTATATGGTCATCAATATCCTTTTTGCGGGCTTTGTTATCCTCGCCTCTCACCTCTTAGGCCAAAGAAAACCTACAGCAATTAAACAGGCACCCTTTGAATGCGGAATGACGAGTGTTGGTTCGAGCTTTAAAAGGATACCCATTAAATATTACATCATCGCCATGCTTTTCCTCCTGTTCGATATCGAAGTGGTTTTCCTCTATCCATGGGCAGTAGTCTTCAAACAGTTCAAAGTCTTTGCCTTCGTTTCAATGGCAGTCTTCATTGGTATCTTACTCGTTGCCTATATCTATATTTGGAAAAAAGGAGCGTTGGAATGGGAATAGAAACCTACCTCGAAAAGACCCCTTTTCTGCCTTACTTGGATAAGTTGGTCAATTGGGGTCGGAAGTATTCGATCTGGCCCGTGACCTTTGGCTTGGCCTGATGCGCTCTGGAGATGATGGTTGCCAGTATGGCGACCTGGGACATTGCGCGATTTGGCTCAGAGGTCTTTAGACCCTCTCCTCGGCAAACAGACCTGATGATCGTTGCCGGGACCGTGACCAAGAAAATGGCCCCTATGATCAAACGCATCTATGAGCAGATGCCGGAACCCAAATGGGTCATCGCTTATGGAGCTTGTGCCTGTTCAGGTGGCATCTTCAAAACTTATAATGTGGTGCAGGGAGTCGATCAAATGCTTCCGGTTGATTTCTATGTACCTGGTTGTCCGCCCAAACCCGAGGGACTCCTTGCTGCATTGGTCAAACTTCAGAAGAAGATTGAAAGAGAGACCCTCGCAGATCGAAAAGATGTTCGAGTTACTCTGTAACGGAAAGGATTGAAACGTATGGCTGATATTCATCCCGCAGTAAAGAAGTTGCAGGAAAAATTTCCTTCTTCCATCTCAGAGGTGACCACTTTTCGGGGAGAAGTCAATGTTACTGTGGAAAAGAAGCATATCTACGAGATCTGTAGATTTCTCTATTCTGAGCCTGATCTCGAGTACCACATGCTGACCGATCTCTGTGGTGTGGACCATTTTCCCCAAACCCCCCGCTTTGAAGTCGTCTATCTCCTTTACTCTTTCAAGAACAACCATCGATTGAGACTGAAGACGAAAGTCGGAGAGGGCGAGTCGGTTTTAAGTGTAGAATCCATCTGGAAAGCAGCTAACTGGTTAGAAAGGGAGGTTTATGACCTCTTCGGGATTCCCTATGATAACCATCCCGATTTGAGGAGGATTCTCCTTTGGGATGGTTATGAAGGCCATCCCCTGAGAAAGGATTTTCCGGTCGAGGGACCGGATTTTGACAAACCCTTTGTCCCAGAGGTCTGACCCTTCGGCGGCGCGCAAGCACCACCCTTTAGGGCGGGGATAAAGTTGCTGCTCAGGGTCAACCCTGAGCCCCTCGGCCTGAGCTCGGGTCGAAGGCAAATCACGGCTTTTAGGTCGTTGTGTCGAATGGGGTTGAAATGGCAGAGACACGAAGGATGACGATCAACATGGGACCTCAACACCCGGCAACGCACGGAGTGTTAAGGCTCGTGTTGGAGTTGGATGGAGAGATCATCGTTAAGGCAATTCCCCATATCGGACATCTCCACAGGGGAGTTGAAAAACTGGCGGAGAGCAAGACCTATCATCAGGCGATTCCTCTGACCGATCGTCTGGACTATACCAATGCGATGGGAAATAACCTGGCTTATGTGTTGGCCGTTGAGAAACTCTTGGGCATTGAGGTTCCAAAGAGGGCTCAATACCTGAGGGTCATGATGGCAGAGCTCCAGAGGATTGCCGCCCATCTCATCTGGTTAGGAACGCATGTCTTGGATATCGGGGCTACCACCCCTATCTTCTATACCTTCCGGGAAAGGGAAGATATCCTGAGAATCTTTGAGGAGGTGGCTGGGGGAAGATTGACACCAACTTATTTGAGAATTGGTGGAGTCGCGAAGGACCTTCCCGATGGGATAGAGAAAAACATCAGGGATTTTGTTCAGGCCTTTCCTGCCCGTATGAATGAGTATGAAACCCTCCTGACGAAGAATGTGATCTGGCTCAAGCGGACCAAAGAGGTTGGGATTATCTCCAAAGAGGATGCGATCAATTGGGGCGTCACCGGGCCGACCC
>Ga0315314_1000639_pt1 | contig 36545 bp, 38 predicted proteins | sample TDP9_MG_FD_203631 | JGI IMG/M metagenome (GOLD analysis project Ga0315314, IMG submission 203631) | Freshwater sediment microbial communities from Lake Towuti, South Sulawesi, Indonesia - TDP9 | ecosystem: Environmental > Aquatic > Freshwater > Lake > Sediment | place: Indonesia: South Sulawesi... | reverse complement strand
CATGAAGGCTTCACTCTGAAACCGTGATTCTTGAGTTTTTTAGTTAAGGCTTTAGCCAGGCACGACTAGGGAGAGGGCGAGCAAACCGTAGTTTTCGGGTCCCAGGAACCTTGCGGTGATGATGGAGCCTATGGCGAGAGTGAGGAGGGATAGGGCGTTCTCGGTGAAGAGGAAGAATCCTCCTCGAGCAGAGTCCTCAGCTATGTCAGCGAGCTTGTTAGACAAACTTAGAAAAACGCCCTCATATTGTCGCGATCGTTGCGTTAAACCATATTTGGAGCCATGCGGCCCTGCGCTGTCCTTGGGTTTTCCAGCCGAAGATGGGGTTTTTAGTTTCCTTGTCTAGGGTCCACAGCTCGAAGATGATCCTGAAGTTGTAGCCACTGTTCGCTCCTACGTCTTGTATCGTGATGGTTTTGTTGTTGATGTTTAGGGTTAGGAAGGCCGTTTCACTCTTCGTTTCAATATTTACGATTTTCCATGTGAACGGTGTCTCCCACGTTTCGTTGTCTAAGAGTATTCTTCTGAATTCGATGAGGGTTGGTAGGTTTGCTGGGGTTGTGCTGGTTTCGTTGGGTAGTTGTGAGGTTTGGCTCCCCAATTTCGCCTTTACGGTGACGTATTCTACTGAACCCATGAAGTTGGTTACACCAAGGAACCATTTGACCGGGGTGTCTAATGGAAGCGTTGAGTTGTCGTTTGGGTAGTATTTCTCAGCCATCTTGGTTTCTCCTAGGACGCAGAGCTGGAAGAATTGTTCCTTGGGTCTGGGTGTGGTGGACACATATGCTATGGTGGAGTAGATGAGGAGGGAAGCCATGAAGATGGTGACGAATCGCTTCCTTTCTTCAGTTATCTTAAACATCCTCAGTCTTTCTCCTTTTTCCTTTTTCTCGTGATCGCCATGTTGAGGAGTTTTCTCCGCTCACGCTTTACGTACCATTCATATCCCCTAGCCGTGAATAGAGCTGTCAAGAGGGATGTTACAGGTACCAGAGACCAGCTAAGCACCAATGTCTGGAAGGCTCTCTGCGACGAGGCTTCTAAGGTGGATTCTGCTTCGCTCTTCGCTCTTTTGATTAACGAGAGGGCTTCCTCTGCAGAGGTGTTAGCCTCTGTCATCTTTCCCTCAGACATGTGCTGCTTTGCCTCTTCAACTAATCTTAGGGCTTCGTTTAGCTGAGCCCCTATGGACTTCAGTTGAACATCATCAGCGCCAGACCCTGCTTTGTCTAAAATGCCAAGGGTTTCAGTTAGCTCCTTTTCAGCTTGTTCTATGAGGCCTTCGGGTGTGGATGCATGGATTTGCATAGGGACTATTATGGTGAAGACGAGGATCATGAGGGTTATAATGGCTATCCTACTTTTTCTCATCGTTCCCAGACACGTTTCACCCAATTCACTCTGTCAAAATCTGTGTCGTTAGAGTAGATCTCGGTTATCTTGTTCTTCCTCATTGTTTGTAGCGTGAGTGCGTCGACGAAGTCTAGGTCGTGCTTTTCTGCATCGCCTAGGGCGGCTATCATGTCATCCCACATGATGGTGGCTTTACGCATTGTGAGATAGGAGTTGATAGCCGTCACGAAGATTTTGACCTCTCGTTTTCGGTTGTTATACTCCAGCCAGTCGACGACCTCTTGAATGATGGCTGTGTTCGTAACTGCTTCCTCGCCGTTCTCGATCCTTTTGAGGATTCCCTTGCAGATTTCGTAGGCCTCTTTTGGGGATTTTACGAGGATGTAGATGAAGACGTTGGCGTCGACAAACCTCATTTTGGGGTCCTCGAGGCCTTCCCTTCCACCCTGACCGCCGCCGCCCTTCTCAACTCTTCTTTAATGGGCTCTGTGATTGGGACCCCTTCCGCGAGTCCGCTGATCATCTCCGTGGGGTTAGGCACAATGTTTGGGGGGAGAAGGACCAGTCTGTTGCCCACTATTTCTAGTTCTAGGTAATCTCCCTCGCTGATCCCCAACCTCTCCCTAAAGTCGGCTGGAATGGTGATCTTACCCTTTTGGAGCACCTTAACTTGAACACCCATTATGATCACCCATCTAAATGGGGATTAAGTTATATATAAATGATTCATTAATACGATCTTCCTTAACCCTTTGAGGAAGGTTATGTACATCTTCTCTGGAGGTTTCTGCCTAAGGTGAACTTTCTGTGTGTTGTTAGGAGGGAGATTGTTAGGGTGAATAGTGTTAGGCTGATTATGATGGGGTCTAGCCGGATTCCCCAGGGGGTGTAGTTGAGGAGGAGGCCGATGAGGGGTGTGACAGCGAGGCTTAGGCCTATGCTTAGGGCGAGTCTTTCGATTCCATCTAGGTCGTTTCTCTTGGGGAAGAGGGCCTCTATCAAGGTGTAGCCTGGTAGGAATAGGATGAAGAGGGAGCCGAGGAGCCATCTTGTGATTACTAGGGGATAGATGGCTGGAAGGAGGTATATGGTTGCTGAGGTAACAAGGGAAGCCAAGAAAACAAGGTAAAGCCAAAGGTTGTAGTCAGCATTCTTTAGGTATCGAATAAAGCTGTGATGGGCGGGTATGTTATGGGTTAGCTCAATTTTTTCTTTGTCTTCAAGCCTTTTTACCGCCTCTAAAATCTCCGCCTCCATAAAATTCTCTCTCAGCAAGCTGATGATCTCCCTGACATTACTCGCCTTTCCCTCATCTATGGCTTTTAAGATAATGTTTTCGATGGTCATCAAAATAACTCCAGTTGAAGGGTTAGGTCAAATAATAGAACAGCTTACTGAGCCCTCTTCTAAACTTATTGATACACGACGCTTCTGACGTTCCATGAGCAGCTTCTCTAGATTAGCCTTAACCTCTTCCTTAATCTTATTAGCGAAATACCATTCGATAGTTTTTTGGAAACCCTTCCTGTAAGTTACTTTTGGCTTCCATCTTAGAATCCTTTTGGCTCTGGTTAAGTCGGCTGCTCTAGAAGCAACTCCTTGAGGCTTAGATAGATCTTGTTTGATTTGTTTGGGTCTCCAACCGATGATATCGAATATTAGCTCAGCCGCTTGATTAATGTTGATTCGATCATCCCTGCCAGCATTAACAGGGGAGCCGTCTTCTATTTTTTCTGCAGCGAGGACGAGGGCATCTACTATGTCTTGGACGTAGGTGAAGTTTCTATCATGCTCTCCTGTCCCCCAAATTATGTACGGTTTCATTTTAATGAAGGCTTTAGCGATTAAGGCTATGATTGCGTGGGTTTCGTTCTCTCTGGGTCCGTAGGCTGTGAAGATTCTAACTAGAGAGGTCTTCATTCCGTACTGTCTGTGATAGGCCTTTAAGGCCATTTCCCCCATCAGCTTGGCCCACCCGTATTACAGATCCGCGAAGGTCTTGTTCCTAACGAATGGATCGGCGTCTTTCTCTTTGAGGAGATATGAAGAGCCTGTTTCCGCTTGAAGATAAGAAGGATATACGCATGCTGAACTAGCAAAGCATATTCTATTCACTCCGGCTTTATATGCTTCTTCGAAAACAAGTTGATCCAATATCATGTTAGTGCAACATTCTGCGGGATGAGTATGAATGTATCCTCTTCCTCCATGTAATGCTGCAAGATGAAAGACAACATCTATATCTTCCATCATGGACCTGGTGAAGCATCTATCTTTGAGGTCCCCTTCCCAGACCGAGAGGGCACCTGAGATCCAAACTTTCTTAGCAACCTTTTTAAGGGGATATTCCAAGTTGGTTAGCGTTCCGCTGGAAAAATCGTCCGCCACTCTAACTGTCGCTCCATTTTCAAGAAGGGAATCAACCAGGTGACTACCGATAAAAGAGGCTTCTCCGGTTACAAGTACTGTCCTATTTCTCCACATTTAGCTCCCTCTCCGCCCACTTATAAGTTCTTTTGAGCCCTTCATCTAAGGAGATCTTAGGGCTCCATCCTAGTACTTTCTTCATTTTAGTGGTGTCTGCACAGTATCTATGAGTTCCTTGAGGACCGGATAGGCCATATTTTACATTGATGTTTTTACCTGAAAGTCTGATGATTTTCTGAGCTAGTTTATTTATAGAGACTACTTCTTCGCTTCCTAGATTAATGGGATCCGCATCCTGGATTTTCTCCATAGCCAAGATAAGCCCCTCCACGCAGTCTTGAACATATAGGAAGGCTCTTTCTTGTCTGCCATCGCCAAATATTTTAAACTCTTCGTTAGGATAGAGAATTGCCTTCCTGATGAGGGAGGAGATAACATGGGACCATCTGGGGTTTAGGTTCTCATTTTCTCCGTATGCATTAAAGATTCTGACAACCGAGGATTTTATTCCATAGTCGAGATAATAGGATCTGCACTGAATCTCTCCCATGAGTTTTGCCCATCCGTAAGTAGTAAGTGGATTAGCTGGGTAAGTGTGTTCCTCCCTGAATTTGTTAAGCTCTAAGTTTTTCTCTCTATATACGCAAGCAGAACTCGTGAAGAGAAACTTCTCAACGTTGTTTATTCTAGTAGCTTCTAGCATATTGGTGTTCATTAAAAGGCTAGGAGTACACCCACCTACATTTTCTTTCCTAACGTAGTGAATTCCACCCACCGAAGCCGCTAAATGAAAGACGCAGTCTATCCCTTTTGTAACTGACAAGCAATTTTCTGGTTTAGTTAAATCCACACGGTAAAAATGAGTTTTGTTTGAGACAGATGATATATTCTCTATTCTTCCTCTAGAGAGATCGTCTGCGACGTATACCTCACTCCCCAAATCTAATAGCTTTTTAACTAGATGAGATCCTATGAATCCTGCGCCACCAGTCACAAGGACCCTCTTTTCCTTTAGCCAGCCCATGAAGAGTGCGCTCCTTTTGTACCCCTTCTACCCGCCGCGCGCTTCAACCGTAGCTCCCAGTAAGGCGGCTCCATAGGCTATATTCGGTCCGCGTCCTCCATAACTATATGAGAACGGAGAAACTGCATGCCTTTTTAAACGTTTAATAACTTTTCTAAAGGTCCAGTTGCTACCTAGGATCTCGTTAACTTTAGAAATAGGGGTGCTGTCCTTGAAAAGTTTGACGAAAACTTTTGGCAAGCTATTACAGTCATCTATTTTCACATGGATATCCTTAGCTATATGTCCCGCGACTAAGAATCTCTGTCTAGAAGCACTCAGTTTTGCGGCTACCCCTAAGAATTTTTTCTTATTCTAAAAATGTGGATTGTGGCGCTTTGATTTAACCGCTTTAACACATGCTATACCTTGAACGTAGAAAGTCGGATCCACCCCAGCAATATTTTCGCTATTTGTAACTATCCAAATTTCCCCTTTTTGAGTAAAGAAACTTTCACAGACAATGGTTAAGCCGCGTAGAAGATCCGTTAGAGAATCGTAGTCGTAAACCCGGTGCAAGTATGAGATACCTTTCTTTCCGAAGGGCAGGGTTATAAAAAAGACCCCACCTGGTTTAAGGATCCTTACGAGTTCATGTACCGCTTTTTTATCGCCTTGCCAGTCAAGCGTGTCGCCGTATCTACCCAGCCCAATATGCTCAATTGTGGACACTGCCGTTATGATGTCAAAGTGGTTATCCGGAAAGCTTGTCTTTCTTATGTCACAAACAACGGGTTTTATGTTAGGCAATAGTGATGAATAAGCATATGACTTCAAGTCTATTGTGGTTACTTCAAACCCGAAACTTGCAAGTGCGAGTGGGAAAAGCGAAATTCCAGAGCCTACATCTAAGGCTTTTCCACCTGAGGCGTCAAGATTCTTAAATACAAACAAGTACTCAACAAATCTCTCTGAAGGAAACTCCGCTAATCCTTTCCTCGAAAAGCCAAGCTTTTGTACAGCGGCCCTGAAGAAGCGGTTGCTGTCATAGAGTTTAATTATTGGGTTTCTTGACCTCAAGCCCAACGACACTTTTTCATAATGCTGTATTTATCATCTACACATATGATTAAAAAGGCATTATGTTTTTGACTTTTATAGAAAGAGAGCTTACCGAGTTCTTCTTTGTGCAACTATGATAAAGCGATTTCCAAGCAAATGACCAAAAATAGCATTAACGGAAAGAAACATGAATCTAAAGATCTCAGTCGAGACTCTGTCTTTTACCTCTACAAACCGGTATATAATATGCCAAAGAAGGCGGCGAAAGCTTATGATTAAAAAACCTTGTTCAACGAACGCTCTAAACAATAACTTCTTCTTCCACCTAAAAACATCTAATCTACCATATTCTAGTCTCTCAATAAGACCTAGACGAATTGCCAATGATGTTATTACCGCATCATATGAGTCGAACACAATAATACGTTCTCTAGATATGCGAGCTATTTCTGAAATGGCCAATGTCGGTTGAGGAACATGACCTAGTCCGTTATATGCAAAGGCGACGTCAACTCCTTTGTTTGCAACAGGGACATGTTCAGAATCGGCCACCACGAATTCTACGTCCTTAAGGTTACGTGTCTTTTCGCGCGCAAGTTTTGTTTGTCCCACTAAAATGTCAAGGCTAACTACAGTCGCACCAAGGCGTGAAAGATATTCTGCTTCCACTCCTGATCCTCCGCAAAGAACACAGATTTTCTTACCTTTCAGTGAGCCCATCGATTTAACACATTCCTTAAGAGTAAAATAGTACAAAAAAGAGTTACACGGGCCAAGAGACTTGGGCATATTAACAAAAGAGTTGCGCCTGCGATAAGCCATTCTGTTATACTCCGACATTTCTTGTCTTTTTAAGAGTATTTTTTCATCTAAATCCGAAGTCATGGTTTCATCAAATTATGTAGGGCTGACATAGATAGCGGTATTTATATCACTTTTGAACCACAACTATGATCGCTGATGATAACGATGAGGAAACTCGAGAGATTATCCGGTCAAGCAAGTCAATAGGGAAAGGGAGGCCATTGTAACTACCGCCAAAAACTTTTCTTATTCTTAAACTGTGGCATTCTAAAAGGTCACAAAGTGCCCTCTTCACGGAAACCCTCACATGTGTATCGCGACAATTTCCTCTTACAAATATTTTCCCTACGTTATATCTTAGACTTACATTAGTGTAATAGGGTTGGAAGCCTAATAGAAGTACGATTCTATTAATCCAAGATGCTAAATTTGGTGTTGTTATCACGCATATTCCTTCCTTTCGTAATACTCTATACATATTGTCTAGGAGTCGATCGGGGTCAAAGAGATGTTCAATGATTTCCCCACAAAACACAGCGTCGAAAGAGGAGTCTTTAAAGGGTAAACTTAACTTGTCAACATCGACATTGACACACATTACTCCTTTGTGCTCAGCAGAAAGTAGCTTTTCAAAAGAAATATCAACGCCATAAACTTCATCTGTCCTTGAAGTTCGAGCTAGCGTAATAGAAAAATCGCCATTTCCACAACCAACGTCAAGAATTTTTTGTGGGCGATAGTTTCGAAAGATAGTAAGGATTCTAGCATACTTTAAGATTTTTAGGAATATCTGTGGAGGCTTGGCCATCAATGATCCTTCATTAATTCAATAAACTGATTGAATCTATGTCTGGAGCTGATTGTAGCTTTGATGTTCCTAAAGTTCCAGAGAATGGTGTATTTTAGGAGTTGTAACAAGCCTCTGCTAGCGCGCTGCTTAATTATGCCCCGTAGTCTTGGCGATAGTAAAGAAATCAAGTCTCTGATTAGAGGTAAGATGACTACCAACTCAAAAAAAGTCTTAAACACCACACAGTAGAGTATACCAACTATGAGGCGTAATCCTTGAAAATTCTTCAAAATGAATCGAAGTTGATTTCTCCGTAAATAGTAATATCCTCGGAGGCTAGCTTGCCCTACACTCGCGCTTCCTTGATGCCAGAGATATGAATTAGGGACTACAGCGACTTTGTAACCTGCTTCTCGAAGTCGATAACAGAAGTCAGAATCTTCATAGTAAATAAAGTAGTCTTCATCGACCATTCCAAGTTTGAAGAAAATGTCACGCCATGTCAAAATGACGGTGACGAAATCTACTTCGCGTAGAATGTTAAACTCATGGTCGTCTGCATGACCATAGCCAATTCTGTAAGACTCCGCTGTCCAATAGTCCATTTTTGACCCGGCAGAGTAAATTCTTGCTTTGCTTCCATGCAGAAGTCTCTTGCATCCCACAGCTCCAAAACGAGGGTTAGAAAGAAGCGCCTTGGCGAGTTCAGAAAGCCAAGCTTTATGGGCTACATCATCTGAGTTAAAATCGAAGACTATGAGATCACCTTTCGCCGCTCTAGCACCTATGTTGATCGCCTCCCCGATACCGATTCTGCCTGCTCTGATAAGCCTGACTTCTGGAAACTCTTTTTCAACCATTAGATTGGATCCGTCGGTGGATCCTCCGTCAACGACTATCACCTCGAAGCATGGATACGCTGTTTCTCTGAGGGATATAAGGCTACGCCTGAGGCTAGCTCCGCTATTGTAGTTAGAGATTATAATAGAGACCATTAGCTCTTGGCTGTGTGAGATGGAGATTTCATGGCTAAGAATTTTCTCAGCGTTTAAACTAGTAACGGGCAAGATATCTCCCTTGTTTGAGACGCTTAAGGGCTATCCCTAATTTGCTAAACTTTCTAGAACCTACACCTAGACTCCCGGCGGGCTTACATACGAAACCAACAGATTGACCAAATAGAAAATCGAAGCAATAGAGCAAGGCTCCTGGGAGAAGATGAGAGTACCAGACTAAGTCCCGTCCGTAAATGTAAATAACTTCTAAACCGGACAGGGAGATCAACTTTAACCATGAAGAAAAATTAAGAAAACGCTCATCTCCCCGTGGACGAGATAATCTCTTTCGGCTGAATCTGTTTGTAGGGACATCAAAGATGACTGTTAACGCGACACGTTTTTGCTCCCTGAGCAAAGTTGTGATTGTTGTATTATCAAAATGCTCTAAGAAACCTTGATGATAGACAGTGTCAAAGATTTTATCTTTAAACGGAAGTTTTCTTGCATCACATCGTAAAAGTCGGAGTTGACTTGTCCGGCTATGAGTTCGTAAAAGAAGTTGCCGGTCAAGCTCCACACCATAGACTTTAACTGTCAAGTCTTGCAGAAGAATTAGGGTTAATCCGCTCCCAAAGCCCACTTCAAGGACCTTGCCATGGCTAGGTGTGAACTCTATGACTGTTTCAATGAGTCGTTTGAGCCGATTCGATTGGGAAAAAAGAGTGTAATCTGCATCTCTAATGTAGGCGCTCCAAGGCTTTAAACCTCTCAATGCGCTTTTGGTCATAAGGCATTGACTAGATCTTAAGTAGGAATGTGTACGTGGGGTCTGAATAAATTATATTTGTTCCGGGTCCAAATAGAGTTTCGCGGCTAATGTAGACAGTGGTTTCAAATGAATATCGCCCGACTCCCCGAATAAATTTGCCCGCCAAAGGAGAAAGCCAGAAACCGTGACGTAAATAGTGACCATGAACAAGCAGGTAGTCACCGTTCGCCAGAACGGGATATGACGCCGCTTTTGCTATTATTTTCGACGGCGAGGACATCAACCTTGTAGCAAATAAGACAAATGCATAATCACCATGTATGGTCGAGCCCTCGGGAACTAACATCTCCATGAACTGAGCCATCTCTATGTCTATTGGTGTTATGCGTCCGCCGATGCTGGCGAAGGCCCGAAAGGGGCTCAAGGAAGATTCAGCTACGAACAGAGAGTCATTTTGGTAGTCAGGAAGCATCATATTCATCGGGAGCATTAGAACAAGAAACAAAACTCCGAGGAGCTTGAACAAATCGACATGAGCGGTTATAACTCTCTTCAGAAAACTATGAAGGAAAAAAGCGAAGAATGGTAGTGAAAATACAATAACCCTATATGTATCTATTGATCCAGACAATGAGGTGAAGGCCCAGAATGCAGTTAAAAGTAGAAGAAAGTTGCCTGCAAATATCCATATGGCTAAACGTGGCGACTTTATTCTTCCCCTTATATAGTAGTATAGAGAGAGAAATCCTCCTACTAAGAAAAGCAAGTTTTGCAAATTAAACCACGCTGTAACGATGGGGCCTCTGGGTGATTCAAAGGCGTATGATGTAGTGCTGGCGGTTTCTCCAAATGCCATATTCATCAATGCGTCAATCAATGTTCTCCCCGCCTGAACCGTACTGATCCAACCTATGGTTGCGGCATAAATGAGCCAAGACAGCATTATCGTAAAGTATACCGCGATAGTTTTACTATTTAACATACGATGCATGTTGGGACTGTGCTGCTGAAAAATCCTACCATGTACAATCGGTATGATGTAAAGGAACAAGAGTAGCAATCCAAACAGGTACGATATTGTATAATGTGATACCACAACTCCCAACATAAACATTTGACTTAGAAACCTATGAGGCCTTTCCCTTTGAAAGAGTGAAAGCAGTGAGAGCATAGCGAAAATTAGCGCAAATCTAGTCTTGAAAGGCCACGCTTCAACAGCAGAAAGATAGAACCACAACTGTACATATAGTATGGAAATCGCCAGCGAAGGTCTTAACTCGTAACCGAGTGCCTTAATTACAGCAATAACGAGAAAGGGCATGAACAAGACTAAGATTACTGACAACACCCAGTATGAAACATCTATTCCAAGCCCTGTTACCTGCGCCAACATAACTGGAACAGTCGAAAGGGGGAGACTATTGGAGTTCAAGTCGAAGGGAATCCACCTCCCAAGGCTAGAGAGATATCTGACGGTCTGCCATTCAGTGAGAGTGTCGGAACCGAATAATAAAAAGCGTGAAGGATACATGAGTACAATACATACTGAAAGAATCAATACGAAAACGTAATGATAAACAGGTGAAATCCCCTCAGTATTTCTACCATCAGCTATCAGGGAGTACAGAGTGCCGGTTGTAGCTAATGACATCATAATAACACCGAGGAATAAAGTCATTGCATTACTTTCACCTGATGCTACATAGATCAGATAGGACATCGTCAGCGTGGAACCGCCCACAAGCAACAAGATTGCCAAAGCGTGAAAGCGGATCAACTGTCCTATTCCTCGAACACCTTGGACGTTAAGAATTATGCAACTTTGGGTCTAAAGAGGTCTCTTTACTTGAAGATATACTAGCCCAAGTATTCAGCGCTCTGACGCTATGGACAAACTCCGATGGAAGGCCTCCATCGACAGGATAGGTTCTTACAACTAAGCGCATTAGAACATAAGGTACAGCACCATAAATGACTCTTCTTGGTAAGCTCTTTGAAAAGCTCCAAAAGTTCACGAGCTCTACGATCATCCGCGAGAACTTGTTTTGACCCGTGAAGCTTTGATAGAAATATTCCAGAGGCTTTGTGCCTGTCAGCGAACTTGAGATTATGAAATACCAAAAGTCAAACAAGGGATTTCCTACGTCTCTGTAATACTCCCAGTCTAAGACATAGATTTTTCCGTCAACCTCTATAACATTCTTGTGACAAAAGTCTCCATGTTCAGAGACTATTTCCAGAGGCACTTCAACTGACATATCAGCGAAAGTTTGGAGATCGTGATGGATTCTTGTTTTGGCTTCTTTCTTGATGTTAATCCTCGAAAGAAAGACGCCCAGATCCGAAATCTCGCTTGCAACGGCCTGAGGCGAATAGTAACCCTTTTTGGTCTTATTTTGAAAATCAAGGAGCCATCTTAAGGTTTTCTTATAGGAATCTACTGACATGGAATTACACTGCTGTCCGTCTAATCCCTTCTCAATGAAGACATTAAACCTACGGGTGCCAAAGCTAATCCCCAATTCTTCTATTGTTGTATCAGAAAATATTCTATATCTCGCCTCCATATCTCGAATCTTATTCGTACCTTCAGAAAATCTTGCAAATCGTACAACTTTGTCCACTTTTCCTTCACTATTTGTTGCTAAGTAGATTACTGAATTGTGGCCACTTAGTCGAACAAAATGTTGGTTCCTGTCTTTAAGAATCCTTTCTTCCAGCCCTACTTCCTTTTGCTGGGGGTATGCATATATGAGGAAGCAAGGAGAAAAGTGTTTGACCACTTGTTTGGGAATCAAACGACAAAGCAACGTGAGTGCCCTGTTTATTTGGTAATTTCCCATATTTGCTCCCGTTCTTAAGAACCATTGGTAACTACTTGTATCCTCAAATTTTGCAGAAATCGATGGAAAGATATATGATAGGGTCCAGTATAATTCTATCTGTCGGAAGCCAGCCTCTCTTAGCAGCTTCTTGTATCCATTTGCTGTGTAAGTATATGTACGGTAGCCAGTTGGCGTATTCCCCCTAATCATATTTACCGCATCAACAAGCAAATCAGATATCTTTCGTGGTAGAAGACTTGTAAACGCTAAACCACTATGATCTTTTTGACCAAGTACATAATGGGCGCCGTATCTGTTTTCAATTCCGACATAAAGCACCCCATCTCTCTTAAGGATTCTTTTTACTTCAGATAACAGCGACAGTTGAAGTTGGCGAGGAGTTTCGGAAAGCGATCTAAATCCCGCCCACTCAAGTACACCATTAAGAACCACTAAGTCGAAATAGTTGTCTTGAAATGGACATCTGAACATATCAGCTTTTATTAACTTTATATTATTCGCTCTGTCTTGCTTTTTTCGTATATTTTGAAAGATCAAGTTCTCAAGACTAGCATCTAGCGACCAGATTTCATGGAAATACGGCGAGAGCAAGAACGCGAGGCTACCTAATCCGCTCCCGAGGTCAAGACAAGTTTCCGCTTTCATCTGACTCATACAGTGGAAAAACCAGTCCATCCTATTAGATCGAATCAGGTAATCTCCATTGATTGTTTGATTCTCTAGAATAATATCCGCGAGAGCCTCTTTCCATCCCTTCATTTCGGATCTCTGTATGAGTCGACGTATTTCTGCGCGTGGTATTGGTTGACCACTGTAAGAGTAATCTTCACCTAAAAAATCAATAATCTCATCAACAACAGCGTATGACTTATTGCAAAGTTCACATGATACTTCAATTTCCCTCAACGAGAATAATGGGTGCCGACAATGGGGACATACTAAGCCTTTAGTAGCTACTGGAGTGCTCATTATCCCAACGAGCGATTTATTTGAGACTTCTAAAGATTTCCATTAGCACATGAGCTCTATGCCTGTACGTATGTTCTCTAAGGACGCGTTGTCTCGCCTTTCGGCCAACCTCAAGCCTAGTTTCCTTGTTGTCCAAAAGTGAGGAGTATAACTCGATTGCCTCGCTAGCAGATTTCGCTATAAATATTTCCTTCCCTTCAGTGAACCATTCTGACAACCCAAGTGCAGGATTGGAAACTATGCAACACTGCATAGAAGCTAACTCAAACAGACGAGAACTGGAGGAGCAGTATGTCTCCGCCAGAGGTTCCCTTGTTATGTTAAGATTAATCTTACCTCTGCAAGAGAATTTTCGGTATGGAACCATTCCTAACCTGACGGCCGCTCCAAGATCCATCTCTAAATTCTTACCACCAACCGCAAAAATCCTCTTTGGCATGGCTCTGGATGGAATTGTGATAAGATTTTTCATCCAGTCTTCACGGAATTTTGTTCCAATACCGAAGAAGGTGACATCGATATCTTTTTCAATTTCCATTGGGCTAAAAACATCGGGGTCCGCAGCTTCAGCTATAAAGTATACTTTTTGAGCGCCCATCGCTTTCATCTCATTGATTGCACCCTTAGAGGTTATCACAAAGGCATCGTACTCTGAGAGGTCAGCATCGACATAAAAGCTCTGTGAAAGTCCACCATACTTAGGGAGACTTACTGGAGAATCACCATCATAATACACAACTGGACCGTTCCACTCTCTTTTAATAGCGGTAGCAAGTCCACAAATACTGTTGAGTGGAATAGTAAGAATAAGTATTATGTCTATGTCAATTCCTCTGCGTATTATCTCGCTCAAAAACTTTTTCCACTTGGTGAGAATCAATCTCCGAGATAGCCACCGTATCGTTCTCTGGTTTTTCTTCCTAAAAGACATATTATCACCGTAAAATGGAAGCTTTGAAAGGCGACTCTCAAAGAATCTATAGGTTGAACTAAGTCTACTTCTAGGATTTTCATAGCACCTCCACCATAATGTCTGTACGCCCTTACCAAAGTAGGGGATGACTACCACCTCGTTACCAGTTTCGGCGAAGGCTTTACAGAGTTGCCACCACACCGGAGTCATCCCTATATCTGTGATAGAAAGATCAATCGTGGGCGTAAGTGCCAAAATTTTCATTACTTCACTCGCATCCTTCTATTAGATTACTATGGACTTGCCAGCACAAGAATTGATCGAAGGAATATCAAGAAGCTTAAGTATCGTTGGCATTATGTCCACTAAATCAACTTTGTCAAGTACCATACTTTCTGAGACGTTCTCTGAGAGGAGGAAAACGCCATCTTGTCCCTCAACGGATGGATCGTAACCATGCATTGAGGCGATAAACCTGTCTCCCTGGTAAAAGTTAGGCGAAATTATTGTTCCAGGATTTGCGAGAAAAATTAAATCCCCGTACATTCCGCCATATGGAACATGAAACGTTCTCAGGTCCTTTTCACTTAAAATTCTTCCTCCCCGGATCTCATAAAGGATTTCCGAAATTCTGTTAAGAGTTGATTCGTTAGCCCAAAATCTGGCAAGCGTTGAATCTAAAAATGCAAAATAATTTTTTTGAATTTCTAAATCTCTCTTTTTCAGCTCCTTAATAACATTGACTTTACCGTGTACATCAATCATCCCGTGGTCTGAGAACACGATCACTGTGTACTCTTTATTACTTGCTGAAAACTTGGATACGATCATTTTTACATAAGCGTCTATTCGGCGAAGCTCCTTAACACGTTGGGAGGAGCGTACACCGTACTTATGTGTTATTGTATCTAGGTTTGAAAATTTCATGAGTATAAAGCTTAAATTCGTATGTTTTGCCAATCGAAGGGCCCTCTTAAGTACACGTTGGTCAGATCTAAAGATTGAAGATTCTAATACAGAGAAAGATATGTCTGATTCACGAAGTGCATCAAAGAGCGACTTTATGTTTCCAAAGGCACTAGCTTCATGTATGGCTTTTGTAAGTCCGATGTCCAGTTCCGGCAGTAGGGTAAATGGAACTTCGTCTAGAAAGGGGTCGGGTAAGAAACTTCTGTCACTAACTTTGAGCTGAAGGAGAATTAAAAAGAAAACCCCTAGTCTCATAGCCTTTCTAACCTCAGCTCTGTCCATATTTAATAAGTGTGAGTCTATTGTTTGAAGAATAGTTCCAAATGGCTTCAACCACTTCGTACAAGGTGAATAGTCAGGCTTTATGTATTGGGTCCATACACCATGCACTTCAGGATACGTGCCAGTGAATATGGTGGCGGCTATACCTGTGAAACCGAGGATAGTTCTAAGCGGGGCTATGACGCCTTTTCTTACTAGACTTGTGAGGAAAGGTGTATCCCTTTCGTTGATGTAATTGTACCTTACAGCGTCGAGGAAAAAGGCAAGGACCTGCAACAAGATCCTACCAATTGTTTATTAAGAGCTCCAGCAGCGTCTTTACAGCCCTCTATTGATGTGAGTCAGTGTCAAGGACTTAATCACTCCTAAAGCATATCCAAGTGATCTAATCATCCGTAGGAGAAATGCACCAAATGCGAATCTCAAACTCGAACTTGCAAATAGCGCTACAAAGATTGAAAGTGAAAAGATAAAGTTTAATGGGGGGAAAAGAAAAGCCTGATTAAATTTGCGATGTTTCTTCATAAATCTAAGCATTCCACAACCATAAAAGATTCCTCGTTTAAACTCAAGCAAAGGATTTAGGTCGCTTTCATCTGAAAATATGATAGGACAAGGTTCATTATTACACTTTGAGAACCTAAGATTAGGCAGGTAAAGTAATCTTAGCCATAGGTCAGTATCCTCAAAGGATATTAACTTACTATCCCAACCGCCCACCTCAATTAAGCGGGACCGTCTTATAATTCTAACATTTGATTCATCTGACGGTGAAAACGGGGTAGGGAAATTGAATCCTAGAGCTTGCAAAATGAAGCTACTAATCAAGCGCTCTATTAAGTAACACCTTGACCAATAATTTTTGCAATGAACCATCTCTTGATAACGAATTATGTCTGGCCACTCTTTTGTAATAACATTCTTCAGAGTTTCTTCAAAATTTAATGGTAGCCATTGGTCTCCATCTACTATGACTACATAGTCGCCTGTTGCTAAAGTAAGAGCTAAATTCCGAGCATGAGAAGGGCTGTGGCCAGGGTCAAAATGATGTTTCACAGGGTATTTAGATACTATCTGTGTAGTACCGTTCGTTGAATGGGCATCGACTACGATTACTTCATAGGGCTTCTGACTTAGAACGGAGGACAGACACTTATCTATAGTTCTAGCCATATTCTTAACAGCCACAATATACGTTATCCTATGTTCAGGCATGATGGGCCGTTTTTCCGCTTAGAAATAGTGTGTAGTTCGAAAACTCCACTGCAGGATTCGGATAACCTCATTGCGAAGAATGGCCCATCTCCTTCTTGAGGAGATATGACCCGAAAGCTGTAAACTTGGATTTAGTTTACTCAGCAGTCTCATTGCAATTTTGATATGATCATCTGAAAAACCGATTTCCAAGGACGGTTGAGCAATCGAGGACATGGCATAAAACAACAAAGTGGTGAGTACGTAGGCTTGAAGCAGGGAAGATGCGGATTTCAAAAATGTTACTTTTAAGGGGACGTCATCATCTTTCTCGTTCGGCTGTGACAACAACGCTTGAACTCCGTCGCCCCAGTTAGCCAAAAAACCGATAATCCACTTAAGCTTCTGAGGAATAGAAATACGAAACTTCCTATGGAGAGCATAACACACGTAAGGTGTGAAGAAATTTTTTGTAAGGATGTCAGTAAGCTCATCCACTAAGAGTTGTGGCTTAGAAGGCTCTATAGCTCTACCCGTCCACATATTAATGAAAATAGGGAAGAATTCACTGACTGCTTGATATGCTTGAATCCACAGCTCTTCGGTGGGCAAGTCATACATAGTCGCATAGTAGCACTTTAACTTAGCCGCCTCAACTGCCTTCCTCGCTAATTTCCTAAAGTTTTTCTTGACAGTTCCGAGGGGCTTGCTTCGAACTAACTTCTCAAAGAGAATGGCACGATCAAGGAAGGATGACGCATATGTACTCCAAAGCAAACAAAAGGCAGATACGATTTCTAGGAAGACTTTTACGCATTGGTAATTAATGTAGGCCCTTTCGTAGAAATTCTTTTCTGGCTTCTCCACAATATCTGTCGCCTTCATGAGTTCACGCATTCTGTTAAAGAGGGTAACCACACCGCTTGAAATGGCTATGCTGCTCGCATCTAATGGTATCCTATTAAGGAAGTTTTCACCGTATAGTATTCGACTGGCTACTTTTAACTCATAGACGCTTATGTTTGATGAAAGTCTGTCTAAGTCCGTCGCGGATGAGAAAGAAATATCCACATCGAAGAGAGGAGCATATTCAGAAGGTAAAAGTTGCTTCATGATTTTTTCCTTGGCCTTGAGAAATGGTTCAGGTGAAACTTGCGTATCTCTTGTGATTACGTGTATATCAAAATCGCCTAGAGGAATAATCAAGCCATTAGGCAAAGTGCATACAGATCCTTGACCCTTGCCAAAGCTACCGGCTAATACTATGCTCCTTACTCGCGAGTGCCCAACACTTTGTAAGATTTCCGCCGTGATAAGAGACATACAAGTAGACACGTATGCCTCTAAGTCAGGATCTTCATAAGATGTGAATCTACTAGAAGCTCTCACGCCTTAGCTTGACCACCAAATAGCGTATTAGAAATCGCGCGCTCTGTTAGAAACACCAACCCGTAAGCCATAATCCTGATAAGTAAATATATAGGAAAAAGAGTCCATGCGAGCTCTCTATCTTTTATTAAACCCAAAATCATCCCGCGAAAGCCAAGGATTAGTTGTTCATATAGTAGTTCGCTTATTGTAAGACCTGTAAGCCTACGGATTCCACGATGCCAAAACTCCTTTGCTCTAGTAATCTCTTTTCGAATACTTTCATCAAATGTAATATGAGTGTCGTGAAAGATTGCCTCGTGTGCTATAATGACTGAGTAGCCTTTAGACCCTAACTTATACGCAAGGTCAAGGTCTTCTGTTGAAGATGCCTGCTCATCCATTTCAACCTCCATGATTCGTGTCCTCAAGAAGAGAGAGTTACCACCCCCCAAACAACCTCTTCCTCGAATTGCTCGCTCTTTTACTACGAGATTTGAATGCAAAAGATAAAGCCTTGATAAAAGTGAAGCATTAGGTACCGGCAGATATGGTACCTCTATGGAGGCAACATTCTTATCGGAGGTAAGAAACCACGTTACTACGTTGTAGAGCCAACTAGGATGGGGTAGTATTATGTCTGCATCAAATAATGCGATTATATCTCCACTACTTTTCTCTACGCTCAGTTGTCGGGACATGCCAAGAGAACCACTACACATGTAAATCTTATCAGTGAAGTTGCGTGCTTTTGCAAGGGTCTTATCCTGAGAGTAGCCATCAACAATAACTATCTCAATGTTTGGATACTTCTGTGCTCTTATACTAACGAGACATTTTCGGAGGGTGCGTTCGCTATTAAGAGTTGGAATAGCGAATGATACTAATGGCAGTTGATTTTTGGACAACCTAATAGCGCTCGTTAGCTTTGTTCTCACTTATGTTTTCTTGAAGTAATTCTTGATATGGTTACACACATAGTGTACATCTTCATCGGTTAAGAAGGCTGAAGATGGCAGCCATAATCCTGATTTGGCAGCCCATTCCGAATTGAGGAAGTTATTCTTCGTTTGAGAGTATGGAGGTTGTGTATGAACTGCAGGATAGAAAGGTCTAGTGCGTATACCCCTTTCTTTTAGGTACGAGGCGAGCACATCCCGCCTACCCTTCAGTATGATGTCCATGTACCAGGGCGTAGTATCCTTTAGGTTGGTCTCTATGAAACCGATTCCACTGATGTTTCCTAGGAGTTCTTTATAAATCCTGAACATCTGTTTCTTTCTTTGCACACGATATTTTAACTTTTTCATCTGCTCTATTCCGATTACAGCCTGTAAATCTGTAAACTTGAAGTTAAAACCCATAATTTCGTGGTAATCAACGCCGCTAACTGGTCGGCCAAAGTCCTTTATCTTCAACACTTTATCGTAAATTTCCTTGTTGTTAGTAAGTATGGCTCCACCCTGCCCTGTTGTTATGATCTTTGGGAAGCTGAAGGAGAGGCATCCCACATCACCAAAGGTGCCAAGATGCCTTCCTCTGTATCTGGAACCTAGTGATTGAGCGGCATCTTCAATAAGAAAGAAGTTATTGCATCTGCAGAAGTCTACAAATTCTTCCATATTGGGCGAACGTCCGTTAAGACTTACAAGCATTATCGCCTTGGTCCGTGTTGTAACCGCCTTTTTAACTAGATTTAGATTCAAGCACAGATTCTTCTTGTCTACGTCAACTAGAACAGGTTTTGCCCCAGCTAATATTGCTGCATTAGCCGAAGCGATCATGGTGAAATCTGGGATAATGACCTCTTCATCTCCTTTAATACCTAAAGCCATGATAGCCGCGGCTAGAGCGACAGTACCGCTGGTGACAACTGAAACATATTTGCAACCTACATATTCAGCAATCATACGCTCAAACTCTCTTGTATGCTTATACTCAGTTAGCCAACCCCCGGAGTCTAGATACTCAGCGATAGCTCTCTTCTCTTCTTCTCCTATCCATGGCTCGATCTGATTTATCATCCTTATTTGTGACACTTTAGATCACTCCATTGTTTCTTAACTTCAAGTATTCCGTCATCTAGCGAACGAGAGACGTTAAAACCAAGTGTGCTCTTAATTTTTTTGAAAGAAACTTTGTAGTTTCGCGGATCCTTCACGTCAACTGAAGTTATTGAAGTTTCGGGGAGATAGCTCGTTACTGTTTTCGCTATATCCATTTTCGTAAAATTCAGTCCATCGTCTCCTACGTTAAAAATCCGCGAGCAGAGCTTCGCTTCATCAAACTCCAAGCAAAAAAGAATAGCGTCAGCAGCATCAGAAACGTGCACAAGTGGCCTCCAGAGATTACCTCCATAAACATCTATTTTCTTTTTAGTGATGGCATCCCATACAAATTGGTGAACCAACGTGTCGTTCTTGAGGCGAGGCGATAAGCCGAACAAAGTTGCCATACGCAACACGGTGGGATGAAATACATCAGTATTAGACTTTAGAACATATGTTTCGCTGTTCACTTTAGTCTCTTGATAAAGAGATGTAGGTATTGCGGGGCTGTCTTCATCGGCCATCGATTCACTACTGCCATAAACGCTACAGGTGGATAGATGGATGAATCTCTTAACTCCCTTCTCCTTACACTTGTCAACAATAAAGTAGACGGCCTTTTCATTAACTTCCTTAGCGAGATCAGGATGCTTTCTACATAACGGTTCGCCTACAATCGCCGCTAAATTCACAACAGCCTCGACATCGTTCAAACACTCTAACATTTTCGATCCGTCCCTTATGTCCACTTTTCTAAGCTCTAACCCTCCACCTAATTCAGCAACACCGACAGGAGGCGGAATAATATCGACTATCCTTACATGATGCCCATGTTTAAGAAGCTTAGGAACCAGTACGCAACCAAGATATCCCAAACCGCCTGTTACTAAAACCCTCATAAAGTCATTAACCAACTATGTATAATGTTCAGCGTATCAATTGAGATAATGGATCCCGCGACTTGGACTCATGCCCCGTGTTCCGTTAACAATCTTTCGTCCACGTAACCGTGAGGTTTATGAGTCTTTACATACCAGTCAGTCGTTATTCTAAGACCTTCTCGTAGGGAGAACCTTGGCTCCCATCCCAGAAGCTCTCTGGCTCTTCTGATATCCAGTGCTCTGTTGACTACACCCGTGGGCTTCGATACATCGAACACAACTTTGCTAGGATGAAAGTTCATTATATCGAAAATTAGCTCAGCAACGTCTTTAATCCTATATCTTCTGCCAGTCCCCAAGTTGATCGGTGTACCATCACTGACTTTTTCAGCTGCGAGTAGTGTTCCGCTGACAATATCGGCAACGTATGTGAAATCACGCTCTTGATTACCATCTCCCCATATGATGTACGGATTCATGCGTTCAAAGGCTTTGTAGATCAGCGCCATAATCGCGTGTGTTTCGTTTTCCCTCTCCCCGTAAGCTGTAACGAATCGAACGCTACAACCCTTTAGCCCGTATTGTTTTATGAAGGCATTCAGCTGAACTTCACCCATCAACTTTGCCCAACCATATTCTATGTCGGCGCTTAGCGGTTCTTCTAATTTGAATGCATCACTATCTGTCTCTTTTAAAAGATAATCTGAGCTTATCTGACTCTGTAGCTTGGGAGGATATACACACGCGCTGCTAGCAAATACTACTTTCTCTACGCCAGCTTGACAACTTGACTCAAAGACGTGATGGTCTATCGCGAAATTTGAACAGACATCAGCAGGGTGAAAATGAATATATCCCCTTCCACCATGAGTGGCAGCTAGATGGAAAACAATATCAATCCCTTTAAACAGACAAAGAACATCCTGCTTGTTGACGTATTCTAAATCCCTTCCTATAAAACGAATCTTCTGCAAGCTCTTCGACAAGTTTTCCAGTTTTCCACTACATAAATTATCAACCACCGTGACTTCAGCACCTCTGTTGACTAATTCATCGACCAGATGGCTACCTATGAAGCTAGCCCCACCAGTAACCAAAACTTTCTTTCCACTCCAAAAGAGGTCTAGAATTTTCTCAAACCCTACTTATTGTTTAGTTGTTTTCTGCTTTAGCTTTGTTATCGCGTACAGCATAAGCGACGTTATGAACAGTATCGTCCCCATGAACAGTGCCCCCAGCGTTATCAACGCCACTGGTATGCTAAAATACCTCGTCACGTTAAAGTACCATAGCAAGTATACTCCTGTCCCTATCCCTAGAACGGTTAGCATTGCCCCAGGCACTCCTAAGAGCAGTAGCGGCCTCTCCTCAACAATCAGCCTCAACGCCATTCCAATAAGCTCGGCTCCGTGCCTCACCGGATTCCTCTTCGAAGTCTTCTCCAAGCCCTTGTACCTCACGGCTATCGGAACCTCCACCACCCTCAAACCATTCTTCACGGCCACCGCCAACTGCTCCGTCTCTATCCCATAACCCCCAGCCTCACACTGCTGCAAGAGATCCAAGACCTTAGCTGAATACGCCCTAAAGCCGCTCTGAGTATCCCTAACAACCCCTCTACCACTCTTCCTACTCACCGAATTAACCAATCTCAATCCTAGGCTGCGATAAAAAGGAGCATCCGTCTCAGAGCCCTCCACATACCTAGAACCCACAACCATGTCGGCCTCTCCCCTAATTATCGGCTCAAGAAGCCTCGGTATCCCCTTCGGGTCATGCTGACCATCCGCATCCATCGTCACAACAACGTCTGGGTTCAACTGCTTCAAATACTCTAACGCAGTTCTCAAGGCTACACCCTTACCCATATTCTTATGATGCCTCACCACCATAGCTCCAAGCTTCTCCGCTATCTCAGCAGTCATATCCCTAGAACCATCATCACAAACCACCACCCTATCCACATACCTCTGTGCTAATAGAACCAGCTTCCCTATCGTCCTCTCCTCATCATATGCGGGGATAGCGGCAACTACCAACGATTTTTTACCCATCAACCACTTCATCTAACAAGAGTTAATAGCCTGAACAGCCCACACCACAGCGGATATAAAGCAATCAGGTAAAGGACCACGTTTCCGAATCCGTGGGCAGTTATCGGCGCTATCAAGCTATCTGTCACAGTTGTCAAGCACTCGTCAGTAGGAGCTCACGACAGCCTTGCGAAAATTTCTTTTCTCTGGATCATACATGCTCTTTTCTAGTAAACTCTCTTTCTCAGGTCCACGTCATGGAAAACAACTGTCTTCTCTTTCTCGTCAATTTCGTAGAGAACCCTGTACTTTCCAATTCTTACTCTCCACAAACCCTTAAGAGGACCAATTAGCGGAATCCCAACATGAGGGTTCATAAGTATTTCCCTCACTGCTTCAACCACTCTAGGTTTAACGTCGGCCGGTAGCCTCTCCTCTTTTTTGAGAAATACTCTTGAAAACCTAGCTTTATAAGGCATCCTACTTCAAAACTTTCTCCAAATCGTTTATCGAGCATTCAACATACTGGCCCTTAGCCACCTCTTCCCTGCTCCTCTCAATCGTCTTCAACGCCGCCTCATCCGCAAGAGTCTCTAAGGTGGCTAGAATCTGCTCCACCTTGACATACGCGCTCATCATCTCCTTGAAAAGCTCTTCAGGAATGAGAATTCCTTCCCTCGTAACCTTAACCTTTACACCCACCGAAGGACACCCACTAAATATGTATTCGTTAAAAGATTTAAGCTTTCCACGACCTCAATGCGAATGCGTAGCAATTCAAAGAATAAGCTTATCATCTTTGGATTTCTGTAAGTTTATCAAGGAAACTTTTTCCGAGAATTATTCGACTCATTAGAGGGTGCGGAGCTTGGGGTCTTTTGCATATTTCCTTTACCGTCGCTGGGCGTAGACAGCCTTCATTGATATCAACGACCACTCCTTCCACGCTATACTCCCCTTCCTTATACCTGATTTTCAAGATCGCTCTCGACAAAATGAGCGGGCTGTCAACCTGCCAAAGATGGAGTTTCTCGACTTGGGCTAACCCCATTTTATCAGACACGTGTTTACCAATGACGCAAAACGTGGCGCCAGTGTCGACTATAGCCTCGAATAACTCGTACAACCTCTTAACATTATTGTAAACTTCTACGTCTATCAAAATCATAGAATGTATTCTTCTTCCTGCTCCGAGACGTATGTGTAGCTCCAGTCCTTCCCCGCACACAACTCCCTAGCGATCTTATTAATCTCAACGGGGTCTAACGGCTCATCCAAGGCCTTAACGACTTTCCCCTCACAAACGATAACAGTCTTATTGGGATAACTCTTCCTCAACTCTGACAAGTGCCGATTAATCCACTTCCGAGCCTCTAAACCCATCTCAAACACCAGTCCACGTTAAACAAAACACAAATAAGCCTATAAACTTCTTTCCCATCCAACCGATGCTTCCTCAAGCAATCTCTCGTTGAAACGCATCCATCTTCTATGGAAAAGCAGGAATACTGCCGATAAGAGAGAAATCATGGGAGCTATCCCCCACATCAACCCCATCATCGATATTTCGCTCCTTTCAAACTCGCTTAATGGGAGCATTGGAACTCCCTCCTTGTGCCACACTGTAGTAATGCCGTCTGAAAGTGTGCCCAGCCTAGCAAAGCCGTGAGCCACAAGAATCGAGTCGTAGAAGGGATCCGAGCAAAAAACCCACCTCAGGCTGTAGCTCGACGCCTCTGACAAGACATTATTTAACAAACTCATTCCGCCATTCCCCATGATTTCATAATAATACTTTGAGGCGTCTATGATGCCTAATCCACTCTCCCTCAAAACTGGAAGCATCCTGCTCGTGTAGTAGACGCCGTCCAAGGTCGTGGCGTTCACTATCATGCTCAGCTTAGCCAGCTGAGCCTCACCAAAGCCCAAGGTGAAATACCTCCACCTCCAACGGCCGTCCCCATCAAGGAAGGCCTTCACCTCCTCCAACTCAACCTCCCTAGGATGCCCAAAGTAGACAGCTAGGTTGCTAACCCACCAACAGTTCACAGCCAACGAAACCAGCAACCCCACCAACAGAAGCCTACCCAGCCTAAACCTCTTTAAATGGTCATCCGCCGCCTTGCATATCACGCCACAGATGGGTAGCAATAGGATCCCTGTCCACGTCGCAAATCTGTCGTAAACAAGCCACTCCCACCACCTCCCAAAGATCAGGGGAAGGGGCGTGGTTCCACCCAAACCCATCACAAACATGAAAAGGCCTGCCAAAAACAACGGGACTAACCTCCTATTTTTTGCAGCGAACAAGCCTGTAAGCGGCGCAAAGATCAAGAAAACTCCGTGGATGTTCCAGAAGTAAACGTCAGCCCAACCAAGATTCGAAAACACCACCCTCGACCCGTGATGAATTGGAGCCTGCATCTCCGCGCCCAACAAGAAGGCCCAAAACGGGTAGACAACTATCAGGCAAACGATTCCTCCGATAACTGAAACCAAAACTAATCGAAAAACGATCTTCCTCCAACCCACCCCGTTAAGCGACTTCAAAATCGCCGTAACCAACGACAACAAAAGGCACAAGGGCAAAAGGAACAAGGCCGAAAAATGGTGGGAGCTAACCGATACCCCCATCAAAGAAACCGTTGAGGCAAAGTCAACGGCCCTCCCAGCTTCGAGAAACCTATACAAGCAAACCGATGTGAAAAGGCTAGAAACTAACGCAAACAATGTCGTAAGCTGACCGGAAAAGTAAGCGGCTTGGCCTATCGAAGGTAAGAAGACGCTGAGAAGCGAAGCATAACCAGCCTCCTCCTTAGACACGAAGACTCTAGCAAAACAATAAACAGCTAATGGTATCAAAACCATCAGCAATAATGACAGAACCTGATAAGCCGCCTCCAACCCCAACGCAAAGGAAAGCAAGGCCAGGCATTGATGAACCAACGGAGGATAGGTGGTCACGTAAAATCCACCAAACCATCTAGGCTCCCAAAGTCCAAACCAGGAACGCATATAGTGGTCCGCAAAGAACATGTGGGTATAGGCGTCGTAGCTCCACCTGTAGGCGCCGGTCAATGTCAAAGCCAAGTGCAAGACGAAGGCAAACGCTACCGCTAGCAGTAGAAGCCTGTTAGTCTGCTCCACGAAGCCGGTAATTACTCGTCTAACGCTGACTAAGCCCTTGCTTGGCATCAAGATCTTTAGTCACGTCTCACAGCTGCTTTGTAGAGTCTGAAGTAGGCCTGCGCCACTTTATCCCAGGTTCTGCCCTGTGCGAAAGCCTGGTTCATTTTCCCAAGCTTGGCACGGAGCTCTTCATCCTCCATCAGCTTAATCATCGCCTCTGAAAAGGCCCCGGGGTCCCTATGGACGAGCATTACGCCAGCCCCCTCGCTCCACAGTTCTTTAAACTCAGGCAGGGCCGTCACAACTATAGGCTTCCCAAAGCATGCCAACAGGTGGACGACCCCACTTGTTCCCGTGCAGGTAGCATAGGGCAAAACCACAACACCTGTATCCTCGAGAACTTCGGTTAGCTTCTCTTCAGGCGTATAACCAAGGAAGACCACGTTGGGCTCACTTTTGAAGCCCTCCACTTTCTTAATGACTTCTGGGTAGTTGGGATGCACACTGCCCGAAAACAAGAGTTTCACCCAAGGTTTCTCGGTTCTCACACGCCTAAACGCGTCTAAGAGGAGGTCTACATCCTTGTAAGGACCAACGTATCCCATGAACAACAAGTTTTCCCCGCTTCCACCTGAGCATGGGTTAGATTTGTTTAATAGGCGGTGGCCTGGGTTGTTCGGAACGGGATCGTTGAAGAGGCTGGCGCCATGTGGTATATAGAAGGCTTCTCTCCCGTAGCGGCCCCTAATTGTACCTACGTACGACTTCATCGTCACGATCACAGAGCTCGCAAAGGTGTAGAACTTCGTCGCCAGCGTTAACCCAAGCCTATTTAGGAGGGAGTTTTTGAGCCCAGTCTCCTCTATGTTAATTCTCTCATGCAAATTGTGTAAACTAACCACGGTTTTAACGTTCAACAATGCTAAGAGTGGTATCAAGAGGGACCAAACGAAGTTCACCACTCTTCCTCTACCAAAGGAGGCTAGGTGCACATTAAAGTGAACCACATCTGGATGGAGCTTTAAGATCGTGAAGAACACCTTTAATGGACTTAGAAGATCGTCGACTTTCCACAAGTGTTTGACAACCACTTTATCGCCTATCCTCCGGTCTCTACTTTGACTTGCGTTTGCTAAAACGCAAATCCTTTCCACCTCACTCCGTTGGACCAGAGCGTTAACCACCCCTTTGGCGTATTCACTTAACCTACCTCGTGAGGGCGGGTAGCCGGTTATCAGGCAGATTTTCAAGCCGAAGGCACCGTGTAGGTGTAGATGGCTATCCTGCCGCTGCGGTAAACTTCTCGAAAAGTAGACGAGACTGTGGGCTGGCCGTACCACCCGAAACCATTCACCCACCAAATCAGATAGATGGAATCATGGCTCAGCCGAGCTGCTTCTTCCGCTACCCTTTCTGGATTTCCATACTCATAATGCATAACCTGATCTTCAACAAGCATCATGAGCGCCCATCCATAGAATGCCCGATGAGTAAGCAGACGAGCGCCTTTGTCCATGTTATCCCTCAGCCACCGCAGTGCATTAACGGTGTCTTGACAGTCGCATAGGGGCACGCTATTTTGCAGCATAGACGAGGGCAAGTAAATCGTGTATTGGCGGAACGCAAAGACGCCATATCCATACGGCATAGCCACGAAAGCCGCAGTGAATATTCCAAGGATCAGGAAGACGAGTAGGCGACGGGAATTCAGCTTAATATTTGTTAGCCCATCTGTCGCGTAGAAGGACAGGGGATACGTCAGCATCAAGACCCAACGGTACCCACCAAACCACGCGCTCTGTGTAACTACAGGTGATAGGATAGCCGCCAGACTCCAAAGCGTCCAAGACTTGATTTGAAAGTTCTTCAAGGACTTGGCACCCATCATTGCCAAAGGTAGCAGTAGCAAGTGGCAATAGAAAAGGAAGCCCACCATGCTAACGACCATATCCGGATAGGAAGAGAACCCGTTAAGCGAGAGCCACCCTTCAGATTCCTTTGCCGGAAAGCTGAGAAGCACCGTAAGGAACTCTCCCGACGAAACCTTGCACTTTGCGTAAAAAATGAGAAGAAACAGCAACACAGCAGGCAGGGATGCCAGAATTAAACCACGGGCCTCAACATATTCTCTTTTGAACAACAAACGCAAAACCAAGGTGCCGACTATAACGAACAAAATCACAGTTACCAGTTCGTGGCTCAACGCCACTAGGATCATCGCTAGAGGCAGCAAAACACGGCCCTTCCAATCCCCGCAACCCTTGTGAATCATCGTTAAAGCCATGAAAAGAAAGATCAGAGCAAGCTCGTTTCGAAGAAGATCCCAAGAAACCCTCAGCGCCACAAAGTACAGCGTAACCAGAAGCGTGGCGAGCAAGCTTTTCCTAGGTGACCAGCCCAAGGCATGACTCGAAAAGCCATAAACAGCTAAGGCAAGGAAACCATGTAATAAAGGAGCAACCACTTTGATCGCTAAGACTAGGTTTACACCCAAAAGGGCCGTTAGGGCGAGGATACAGTAAAGGAAAGGAACGTCCGCTAGAAAAACCCAAAAATCAATACCATGGCGTATCCACGAGTAAACAAAGGGAACATAATAGGCTATAGAGTCAAAACCCACAAGATACGGCCCCATAAGGACCTCAGGTATAGCCCGCACGGCCAGCGGTATCGAGAACGCAAAAAGAAGATATCGAATCTCTCTGTTCTGCAGGATCATCTTAACAAACTCTCCAAAAGATACACGGAAATGGGCAGCATCAATCATTGGTCGCAGCGCTAACCAGTCTTGTAGGATGGTGAACCTGACGCTGCCGTAGGCAAGGCGGTTCGAATTGCCTGGAAACGCTTATCTAGAGCAGGCATCTGCAGTTGAAAATGATTGTGGACGTTTCTGAAGGCTAGGAAGGCGAAGGATAGGCTGATGAAGTAGCGTACATAACTTGAATAAGCTCCTATGGCTTCTACCCAAGCTCCGTGAAGGGCTACGTATAGGTTGCGGAGCGTAACGTCTATCCAAAAGATGGGGGTGGCAAAGTAGATGTACGTGGCGTTGAAGGCTGCGAAGAGAAGGGGGAAGATGCAAAGCTTCCGATCGAACCTCTGCGATAAGAGGGCTAGCGGCATGAGTGCTGCGAGATGCTGCTCATTCGTGACCGGAGCGAAGATCATGTAGGCGAGCATCAGCATTACCATAGAGTTCAGCATTGGTAGCCTCTCCCTCAACACCATGTAGGTTAGGAATAGAAGGACTGAAGCGAAGATAATTGTGGCGATCCTCGTGATTGCTGTCTGGAAGAGTATTCCCTGCGCGCTTAAGACCGCGTGGTACATATTCATCCCGTACACTTGCCTAGCTCCCTGAAACAGCATTGCCTCAAGGAAACCATACGGCGCAACAATTAGGTAATAGATGACGGGCAAAGAGGCCATGGATAAGCCTAGCATGAACTTCGTGAGCTCCCTCCTGTTGGAAAGGGACCTCGCCATAAAGAGGGGAAACAACACAATGGGATAGATCTTAATCAAGCTCAACCCGTATAAAAAGCCTGAAAGAACCCTCCGTTCATTAAAGCACAGGTATGATGCTAGCAGGAATAGCCCCACGAGAGGGTCAAAGTTCCCCCATACCGCCGTTATAAACAACACGTAGGGGTTTAAAGCATAAAATAATCCAATTTCTGGTTCTCTCTTGGATAGCAAGTAGATTACCGCAACATCCCCCAAGATAATGGGCATCTTGATCAAGAGCAGGAAAACGTATATTTGAGGGTATGGCAACGCGGGCTCCAAGGCTCGCAGGTCCAAGCTATTTTCGACTGGGAATATGAGTGTGTACAGTCGGTAGAAGGGGGCAAAAATGAAGAGCGTCTGGGGGAGGTAGGCGAACCCATGATAGTATAAGGGCAGACTGGTGCTCTGCCTCAGCAGGTAAGTCCTCTCAGCGACGTATCTGTATACATCTTCACCATTCAGGAACTGCCGTGAAGCCTCCCAAACAGTACCTATGTCCCATGCATGCATGAAGAACGGCGCGAGGATAAGCCTAATGCCTAGTCCTATTAAGACGTATTTTAACCAAGACCTCATATTTTCTAACCCATAAATATGCTAACCCGAAGACCATGCTCAACAAGGGGTAAAGGAGGTCTCTGTCAGCGATTTTGAGGGGGGATCGACTAGCATCATCTAAAGCTATCTTTATAGACAGATGTGACCCCACATAGTCGATGATGATTTTGTTGAGCCCGTTCAAATCTCTGCACACCTCAACGCTCAAAGGTTGATCGGAGAGCCGGATGACTCCACCATGTGTTCGACCTTCGTCCATGAACTGGAAGTTTAAGGTCTCCTTAGGCTCAACCTTTAATGGCAGCGGTGCGCCTCTGTAGTCATTGCCCTCCACGCTGCTGAAGTACCATCTCCAAAGGGTCAGCCTCAACTCCATAGGCTGATCTGATTCGTATCTCACTACGACTCCTTCATCTGTGACCGTAATCGATTTCGTGAACTGGGGACTACCGCTATAAAATATGGTCAGCCCATCATCCGTTAGCCGTCCACGGCTTTCAAAATCCTCATAAAGGTTTAAGCCATTGACGAAGCTTTGACGGTCACTCAACTCAACTATGTCGACTAGAGACTTAATAGGCCATCCTTCTCGAGAGAAAATGTGCGGCTTATCAACTCCAATGGTCTCATCACTGTACCTTATATAGCAGGTTTCATCTTGATACACAAAGGTTCCTGAATCGTAACCGTCCCATCCTCTCACTTGGATAAAAGGGGCGAAACTTAGAGATACAACAAGGACTACGAATAGAACGTCTGCGAACGTCCTCATTTTAGGTCTAGCTAAGGATTTGTTTGGCATACCACTAATGCGCCTTGCTTGAACACCAATCTAAATAGGTTCACGTCTGCGCATATGCTGAGGTCAGATTCCACAACAGACAGCAGAGGCCTGAGGCTGCTTATGTTCACACCTACTTCATCGCCTTCACTCCGGAGCCCCAACACCACTTGAACCCTATTCTGACCATACTCAGGGTCAGGCCCTACCTCCACATGTTTCAGGTCGCCGATAAACCTAACTTCAAATTCACCGGAACTCAGCTTCAGTTTGACTACATCTCCATGACTTGTATGATCAAGGAGGAGAATACTCCAAGGTATCCAGAGGGTCAGATTCATGTTGACAAGCGATGATGGGTTCTTCATAGGAACTATGGCATATCGCACCTCAATGGAACGCTCCGATGTAGTCAAGGTCTTGTTAATGTAGAGATGGTTTGTCTCGTACCCGATCACCCTTACCCCATCCATTGAGGTATCGTCAAAGCGCACTCCAGCGGAGCTTGGCGCCTCCACCCACCGGTTGTCCAAAGCGTGAAAGAGTATGCGGTTAAATGAGTCCTTTATGATCAGGGATTCAACAGGATCATTTAATGATCGATCTATGAAAGCCATTTTCCCAGTTTCAGCCACCACATATTTTATGTTGCGATTTTTTATGAGCTCAGGGGTGTAGGCGAGCCACAGAGGCATCTCAGAGCGCTCCTTAGATTCAATCAACACAGCAACCTCAGCCTCTAAGGCACCGCCTTTAGGTGTAAACTCCGCCTTAACCATCACGTGTCCTTCATCATATTCTTCGCGCATGAGGCCTAGGATGTCTCCAAAGTAAGATATTTTCGTCTTCCTTCCATCGATAATCAATGTGGTTTCATGGTTTGTTGTTTCAAGGATGCTCACCTTCTTCCACGGCTCAACCCTAACCGGAAGCTCTAGACCAACCAGCTCCACTTTTGCCTTTGGATGAACCCGGTATTCCACTTTAACCCACGGTTCTGAGGTTGAAACCCCTATCGTCTTTTCGAAGAACAGTCCATGCGTTTCAAAGTGCTGCATGAGGGTTACTTCCGGCTCAGCGGTACTGAGCCATTGGTAGCCGCGGTACGCTGAACGATAGGGGCTTTCAATCCATTCCTTGCCATCCTTGATCAGCCTGACTCTCACAAAGGAATCATCGATATAGGCTATCGGCTCGTACCCTCCTCCATCATAGTAGGAGATACAAGGGGCCTTTGAAGCAGAGAAGGGCTCCCACTCGTCAACCAGCAAGCTAGGAGTCAATATCCTGAAGCTCGTCGACTCTATCGTCTCCGACACCAGAGCCTCATCCAGCCCTCTAAGGCCTATGAAACTCTTCCCCGAGAGGGCTCCGAGCCACGCGGCCACCACAGGTTTTGAAGCCAGAACAGCTTCTCCACGTATACTTTTATCCATCCACTCTACAGCTGAAGCGATCTCTTCATCGGTGAAGTATCTCGAAACCGAATGCTCATTATACATCGATGCCGATGCATTGTAGCCCACAAACACCGTGGAGATCGTTAAGAAAGCCACGAGGAGTATAGCGGCGAGTTTAGGCAGATCTATCACCACTTCCACGACCGGGCTATGACCGAGAGCGTTCACTTCATGCATCAAGCAAGATTCTCTAAGCCATAACAGTGATGACGCGACAAAGAGGGCCAAGACCGGTATTAAGAGTACATGGAGTGAGTCAAAGGTTGGGATGAAGGCTAAAGCCAAGGGTACTATAGCTGAAGCAAGTAACACCAGTAAGACTGTCATCTTAACCCTCTTCAAAAGGGAGTAAACCCCTATACTCATTCCGACCGCTATAGACAAACTGAGCCATAAGTTTTCAGCCCATACAGCAGGGTTAACCCTGAACACATGACCTTGCATTTGCAGTGAAGAATTTAAGGTTGAGAGGAACAAGAGGGGAAGGACCAATGCGCTTGCCAAGAGAGTTAGATATGGGGCTACCCTTGACTTGCTCTTGAGGCATCCGACTAAGATGCTGAGATACGCGGCGAAGAAGAACAGGCCCAATATAAGGCTGTAATTGCCGATCATAAGAGGCGCGATGACTGCAGGCATGAAGGCCGTCATCCAAGCAGACGCCACACCAACGAGGCGGCTTCCAGTCACGGTTAACGATAAGAAATAGACGAGTATAGGTAGGGTGCTCAATAGAAATGCGGGTATGAGCTTGAGGGCTGTGAGGAGGTCCAAGTTAAATGCGTGCATTGTGAAGGAGATGAACGGGTATAGAAGCATCTCTACAAAGGTGAGGCTATCAGCGCCTCGGCCATTAGCTAACGCATCGTAATATAGCGCTGCACCCAAGCCAGATGGGAGTTGTGAAACCGACATCAGACTGTAGAGGTGGACGAAGAGGCTTACCGAGGCTGATAGGGCGAAGAGAAACGCCACAGCCCTCCACACGTACTCCTTCAAGCTGAACCTCTACCTCCCCACGCTTAGGTAATGGGGATAGAAGGCCGGTGTCAGGTAGCTCCCGATAAGCAGGAGGGTTAAGGAGAGGCCTATGATCGCTCCATTGAAGGCCACTCTTCTTATTTCAGTTGCCCCACGACCCTTGATCAACAGGTAAAAGGCGAGGGCTAACGGCACCCCCAAGAATAAGAGCTTAAGGAAGTAGAGCAGGAAGTCGATCCTCGGATAGACACCCGCCCCAAAAACCGCGATATTGAACGTCATCGCCATCGGAGCGTAGATAAAGAGAATGAATATTATGGCTGCGTGTGGCTGCATTCTCAGCATTCTTGTGAGCGCGTAGCCGATAGGTATGGCGAAGAAGGGCTGGACGATGATGATGTAGTAGCTTCCAACCCCCCAGACCAGGAGGCATAGGCCCACAAATGAGGCTATTAAGAGCATTATATCGCTGACCTTCTCGTATTCCTTAACAGCGAGGTAGGCGAGGGCGAAATAGGCAAAGATATACCAGTACTCGGGCCTGAGGAAACCTAGAAACCACATCAAGTATCCAGAGGGCATCGTGTTTATAATGAAGAACTGCCAAGCTGAAAACTCATGGCCGATCAAACCCATCGCCCACTGCGTCGCCACCGCTGATAGGTTCATCCCCATCAAGAACAGGACCGTTAAGGGGAAGACAACGGATAGGACGAAGGCTAAGACGATCGGCTTGAAGGCCTTTCTAAAGAACCCTTTGTAGAGGCTGTAGGCTACGAGGAAGAGCGGAGCCACCACACCGTTGATCTTGCTCAGCGCGGCCAGAGCAGCTAAAAGTCCCGACAGATACAGCCACCTTCCCTTCTCGCAGCCCTCGTAGACGAGGAGGCAGTAATAGGAGGCGAGGAGGAAGAGGGCAACCCCATTCTCAAGGAACGCCATCCTGTTATACACGAAGGCAGGGAACATGGCGATAAAGTAGAGAGATGATGCAATCGAGGCACCCCGACCCCCGAACTTCCTCATCGAAACCAGATAGACCAGGACAACGGTAAGAGAGGAGGCTATAGCCGACGGCAGCCTAACCGCGTAGGGCGAGCCAAAGACTTTGACGGAGAGGTTCAGGAAGAATAGGAAAAAAGGCGGCTGATACAGCGTGAAGCTATCAAACAGGCTCTCAGAAAACTTGAGATAATTAGCTTCATCGCAGTATAGCCCATCAGGATTCCCTCCGAGCCAAGGGGGCTCCTCAGGGAAGTGGGGCATGCTGTCTAAGAGGTAGGTCCTGGTGGCGAGGGCCAAGAGGAAGAGCGAAGCCAGAATAATCGGCGTATAAAATCTCCCCCCGAAGTTGGGAGCCTTTAGCGCTACCCCAGCCGCGGTAAACTTAACCCTCACATCAGTCATGGGTCTTTTAAAACCTTAGTTTTCATAAAGGTTTTCACGAATTCCCAACGGTATTAAATTATGGTTAGTGACTGCCCCTGTCTTCATGGTTTGTGTCCACCGCCTAGACCTTTTTAGAAGGATCTGGACCAGCGCGTAGGAGGCTATGAAGGTTTCGAGGCTCCAGTACGCGTAAATAAAGGGTAACCATAGCAGATTCGCTACTTTGCGGGGTTTCGTTGCGTAAACTAGGGCTGTTCCGACGAGAAACAAAGGAATCATGGTCAAAAGAGACGTCACCTGCGTGAACATCGTGAAAACAGCGTCCGGTTGAACCGGAACTAAGAGAGTGCACAGCGTCATGAGGTAGCCCAGAAGACAAAAGGTCAGCATGTACGGCCCCGCTAGGGTGACCTCTGCATCAAAGCTCCTTCGGTTAAGCCTTGTGACAAGTTTCCCGTATTTTAGCGCGATTTCCATGTTCCCCCTACACCACCTCACCCGCTGACCTATCAGCCGCTTGAACTTCGCCGGGTGCTCCTGCCACGACCGAGCCTCCGGGGCATACCTTATGTTGTAGCCCTTTTCCATCAGCCTCACGGACATCTCCATGTCCTCTGTTAGAGCTTCCTCGTTCCAACCGCCCACCTCCTCCAAGACTTCTCGCCTAACAAACTGGCAAGTACCCGCAAGGTTTACAAATAGCTTGAGGACATCCTTCCCTCGAATATAGGCCTCAAACCTCACAGCCTCCTCATAAGAGATAAACCTAGTCAACATGTTCTCATCAGCGTTAATGGCACAAACCGTGCCCTGCACCCCAGCCACTGAAGGATTCTCAAAATACCTCACCGCCTCCAACAGCACATCTGGACCGGGAACGTTGTCGGCGTCAAAGGTAGCGATGATCTCTCCCTTCGCGTGCTGGAGAGCGTAGTTCAAGGCAGCTGGCTTTCCACTCGATACCGGCTTATGAAGCAGTCTTATATGAGCGGGATCCCGCTTGACATATTCCGCGCATATTTCCACGGTTCTGTCCACCGACCCGTCATCAACGACGATAATTTCCCTCTTCAGTGGAGGATAATCTAAGTTTAATAAAGCGTTTAGGAGCCTGCCCACCACCCTCTCCTCGTTCTTCACCGGGACCATGATCGAAACCGTAGGCAACTTTTCCTCCTCTAGTCTCGTTTCTTTCCTCCTACTTTGACGAGCCCTTCGCAGATGCTTAACACCCACCACCACAATGGGTACACTGTACAAAGTCCAAGCGTAAAGGAGAGAAAGAATGCAAATAGCTATGAAATATCCTAGATTCAGTCCGATACTACTCCCTTGCTCGTTGCCACCCTGCTCTAAAGGCCCTTAGCAGCACCGGCAAAAGCAGCACCGCCGAAAGGATGAGGCCCTCACCCGTGAACAGGGGCGCATCTAAGCTTAGAAACGGATGGAAGGTAATAGACTCCTTAAGCAGTTTTAGGCTTGAGGTGAGGCTTGGAGAACTGCCTATGTGAGCCACCAACCCAGCTTGAACCCATAAAGAGTAGCCATATAAAGGCCATAGAAGGGGCGTATAGCCAGAGAAGAGATCCAAGACTAGGTGCGACGCCACCGCCAACAACCCCAACCCAACATAGCCATAAACCCTCAGCCTCAACTTGTAGGTTAACAATAACATCGACATCGCTACGACTAACACAACAATAAGCGAGTGGGAGAGCGACCTGTGCACAAGAAACAAGGCGTCCAGATCCGGCAGGAGAGCCAACAGCAAGATGGATAAAGCCTTCTTAGTCTTAACGCTCACAAGCGTCAAGGCGATGAAAGGCACCACAAAATGAATCAGGGGCTCCACTACGTTACCCTAGTCCTTACAGCTTCCTCATCGAGCCTTCGAGCCTCCAGCTCTAGCTTGGTAAGCATCGTGTCGGGAAATTTGGGGACTAGCCACCGTGAGGAACGCACGGGCTAACCTGGCTCCCCCCTAACCATTAGACAAGCGCTGCCTTCTAGGGTGATTTGCAG
>Ga0315314_1000638_pt1 | contig 36611 bp, 34 predicted proteins | sample TDP9_MG_FD_203631 | JGI IMG/M metagenome (GOLD analysis project Ga0315314, IMG submission 203631) | Freshwater sediment microbial communities from Lake Towuti, South Sulawesi, Indonesia - TDP9 | ecosystem: Environmental > Aquatic > Freshwater > Lake > Sediment | place: Indonesia: South Sulawesi... | reverse complement strand
TTTGAAAGTTCCTATGTACAGCGGCGCTTGCTGTGGTGGAGAAGGAGGAGGAGAATTAATCAGCGTCGCAAACACATTGGCCGCTATGGGCACTGCAATCACAAGCAACATCATGGTTATGAGGATGTTTCTTCTCGTGAAGAAGGATGTTTTCCCCAAAGGTTGATTTTCAGCTGAGTCCATTATTTTACCCCACTTTCCGAGTTGCACTGTTCCGTTGAGACGGTAGCCTCCATCTTTAACTATGATTCCAGAATCGCAGAGTGCAGAGAGCCTCATGCTGAGTGTTTTGCGCGGCAGACCCGTGTTTTTCAGGAGCTCAGTAAACGTTGATGAACCCTTTTGTATGACGCTCAATATGGTTTTGTAATCTAGTTCTCTTCGGTTCTCCAGGTTGATGCTGGTTCCGCAGTTTGGGCATCTTATTTGAGGCATGTCCGTCACAATTAAAGCCGTGCAAACGTAGATATATAAACTTAAGTGTAAAAGAAACCATGCTTTAACAGACCTCGTTTTGGTTTGGTGTAAAAAAAACCAGATGCACACAAACCATCTCAACGTGCTTGATAGATGACGAATCTTACATCATCGGGCTGGTGGGCGAGGCGCCGCCTTTATTTTAGGCACATTTGTTGTGTAGCTAAGTTCCGTTTTTATACGAGCGTGGGTGAAATAGAAGTTAGAAGAGTTAGGGATGTTGAAATAGATGAGCAGAGAATGTAAACTGGTATTTTTTGTACTCTTGTTTCTATCTTATGGTGTCTCTGGTGTTGGATTTGTCCAAGGTCTTCCCACAAATGGGATTGTTTATGTGCCATATTCACTCAATGCACCAACTATTGATGGTCATTGGACAACTTCCACAGAGTGGGCAGATGCAACTATGATAAAAGTGGAAAACACCACGACAGGGTGGACATTCTATCTAGGGTTAAAATACAATAGGTCACATGTCTTCGTTCTTCTAGACTTCGTAAGCGACCAGACTTCTTCAACGCATGATTTTGGAGGAGTTTTCTTCGACACAAAAGACGACAGCGGCTCACTCGCAAGACCAGATGATTTCGGCTTTGTTATAACACCTGGACCCCCAAGCTTAACCAGCATCTATAGGGGCACAGGAAGTGGAAACACGACAGGCGAAGCTTGGAAAGAGATATTGATCCGCCCCTATGACGAACTCTATTCAGGCGGTTTTTCTGGCGCAAATGATCCATACGAAACCGCAAACCACAGAATCATGGAGTTTGCAATATCACGCAAATGGTTTATGGGAGCAGAAATCCACTATGGATTCTACGCTTTTGTCTCTGACCGCCACAGCGGAATTGAATGGCCCTTCAGCAGACGCACCTTAGTTGAATGGCCCGTTGGGGCTGGAGGAAAAAACATCGAATATGAAATCTATGCTGCTCAGGTTCCACCAGCGCCTGAAAAATGGGGTGACGTAGTTTTCTATGAGGATGCTCATGTCTTAAACGAAGCGTACAAAGAGCTTCAAAACAATTACACAACGCTGGAAAACCAATACAACACTCTACTTGAAAGCAATGTTTCTCTTCAATCTGCACTTGATCATGTGAGGTCAGATTATGATGCACTCAGCAAAAACTTCGGTGACTTGCAAACCACTTATCTCTACACCACTTATCTCGTGTACTCCTTGCTAGCAGCCACAGTAATTCTAGCAATATTAATTGTCTACCTTGCAAAATCACGTCAAATGCGAACAAAACCATCAAAGCCTGTTTGACCAGAATACTTATTCAAGACTTAATAGAAATTAGATTAATTTTTTTTAAAATCTGAACAATTCTTTTGGCAGCTGCACCGTCTCCGTACGGTGATGTTTTTGGCAGTTTGTTTTCTTTTGCGAGTGTTTGTTCAATCGCTTTTAAAATGCCTTGTTTTTCAACACCGACCAGTTTTGCAAAGCCCGCTTCAACTGCTTCTGGACGTTCAGTGGATAATCTAATTATTAAGACGGGTTTTCGGATAGGTGGCGCTGTTGCTTCTTCTTGTAGTCCGCCGGAATCGGTGATTAACATTTCACAGTTTTTCATAAGCACCAGAAAATCGAAGTAACTCGAGGGTTCGAGAAGTTGAATATTCTGGGCGGTGGAAAGCTTGTTCCACATTTTGTGTTGGCGCAGCCGTTTTCGTGTTCTGGGATGAACAGGATACACGATTGGGATAGAAGACTCAATGAAAGCTTCAACGAAATTTTCTAGCACAGCCGTGTCGTCTACGTTCTCGGCTCGATGGGCAGTAACTAGAGCAAATCGCTTAAACCGCATGGTATCCATGATGTTTGACTTTTTCTCAGCTAGTGGCATGTGTTGTATTACAGCGTCTATGACGGTGTTGCCAGTTACGTGTATGCTACCCCACACGTGTTCTCTTTTAAGATTCTTTTTTGCAGTTTCTGTTGGCGCAAACAAATATTTTGACAGGTGGTCGACTAAGCGACGGTTATGTTCCTCTGGCATGCGTAGGTCGAAGCTTCGAAGTCCAGCTTCGACGTGACCGACTGGAACGTTGAGTTTTATAGCCGCTAAGGCAGAGGCTAAGACTCCGTTGGTGTCGCCTTCGACCAACACTACATCTGGTTTTTCTTTCTTGACAACGCGCTCCATTAGTGTGAGGATTTTGCTGGTTTGTTGCCCAGCTGAGTTGGCTTTGACTTTAAAGCCGTAGTTTGGTGTTGGCAGCTCGAGTTCTTCAATGAATTTTTGTGACATATTGTAATCGTAGTGTTGTCCGCAATGAACGAAAACGTATGATTGCGATTGCTCTTCTAAGGCGCGGATAACGGGCGCCATCTTGATGATTTCTGGTCTTGTGCCTGCGATGAGCATTAACTTCATGTTTTGGCTCCTCGGCTCTGTTGCATTAGGTAACTATACGAGTAGAGAGTGTTTCTTGTTCCCATGCCTTAAGTTATGTGGATGGTAAAGCTTAAAATATTGCACTGTGGGAAAGTGTTCACAACTTTAGGCTTGTAATTGAGGGTTAGAGTCAATCTGTGTTAGGGAAACGGACATGAATAAGAAAGCTTTGAAGAACGCTGGAAGCACTCTGTTTCTAATAGTTTTGTTTTCCCTGATTTTAACATCCTTGCCTGCGCAAAGAGTGATGGCTACAACAGAAATTATCGCAGTCAGCCCGACGAGCGGTGTGGTTGGAAACATGGTAACAGTGAATGGAACAATCGACACTCAAAATGGGGCTTTCACAATAAGATGGAATCAAACCCTCAACATCACAAGCGGAACTGCACAAGACGTCAACGTCACTGCATCCTTCTTTGTTCCCCAAACCGTAGGTGCGCCTTTAGGTCGCAATGTCACAATAGAGTTAATTGACGACTTAACTGGCACAACGGCAACTGCCAATTTCACATTATTCACTAAGCTTCATATCCAAGTGGAAACCCCGCCTCTGCCCAGACAACTTCAAGAAGGGTCAACGCCTCGTATAGCAGTTAACGTGACAGGAGGCGAGGCTAACACTGTTTACGCTGCAAACATAACGGTGACAGACCCTGCAAATCAAACTTATTTCAGCGTTGTTTCGCTCTCAAACACCACTCTGACAGGGTACGGCGAGGCAGTTCGAACTTACAACTCAACTGGTTTTGGGTTAGGGGCTCACACAAACTACACGGGCACATACATCGCGGCTTTCAATGAAACTGCTCAACAAGAGTTCTTTATTGGATTAACAGACAAGCTTGAATATCGAATTGGCGAATCCGTTCAAGTTACTGCAACGGGTTACAAACCCCAGGAAGTTGTGACTGCCAACATCATAACAGGAGAGGCGTCTGTTAGCAACTTTCCTAAGAACTTCTCAGCAAATTCGGGTGGTGTTGTGGCTTTTTCTTGGCCAGTTCCGCAAAATGCTTCTTTTGGAACGTACAATCTAACCCTAACTAACGCAACCTCTCCAGGCACTATGAAAGAGCCTGGCGACACTCAAACCTTTGAAGTTTCAGGCATTGTGTGTCAAGTTCAAACCAAGAATCGGGCAGATATGGCAGTAGTGGGTGTAGGAGTTGAACTTTACAAGGCAGCTGATCCCGACTCGCTTCTTTCAACTGGGCAATCAAACACTACAGGTTGGGTAAGATTCAATTTAGCATCTGGAAATTACACGTTCAAGACTTTGTGGAAAGGTGTGGATGTCGGCCAGTTCAACGCGAGCATCACCCAAGATGCATTGTTAAACTTCACGGTTCAACTTACAAACATTCAAATACTAGTTAACGATGCGAGCGGTGGTCTTCCTCTAATCGATTTGCGTCTTAGCTACAATTATACGACTCGGGCTGGCGAGAATAAATCCGAGGTTGCGTCGGCAATAACCAACCTGTTGGGGATAACGGAAATCTACAACGTGTTTGAGAACCTCAGTTATGTTCTGGAGGCGCGGCGATACAATTTCACGTTACCCGAAACACCGTTGTATAATAGGACGTCGGCTTTGCCTGCGCCTTGGAACTATGTAACCATACTTGTTCCCGCCTACACTGCTTTTGTGAAAGTGTTGGACTCCCATGGAGACTTTGTTTCAAACGCTGTACGTGTCGAGGCTTATGAATGGAGCAGCGGAACGTCTCAGCCAATACAGACTCTCACAAGCGTTGGAGGAAACGTCACTTTCTCCTTGACTTTCGGGAAATACCGCCTCAGAGCCTTAGCTGGTTCTACGTTATTGAATGAAACAACCTTAAACTTAATTGAGAACAACTTCAACCTCACTTTCCATTTAGCTACCTTAAACACGAACATCCTTGTTTCGGTTCGAGACTATTTCGGTCAACCCATACCAAATGCCAACGTGACAATTGAACGCAAAATCGGCGAGGAATATACGTCTGCCTATAGTCAGCTTACTGGTGCAGACGGCGCTACATCGTTCGATTCGAAGGTGGGTGGTGATTCCCGCTTGTCGATTTATGTGGGCGGCGAACTCGTTGCGGTTCAAACTCAGTTCTTAAGCGGAAGACAAAACGTGGTTGAGTTTCGACTCATGGACCGTGCTGCAATCTTTGGTTACCCCATTCCTACAGGGCTGTTTGCCCTGCTATTCTTCCTTCTAATTATGACTGTAATGGTTCTAATCTTAGCTAGAGAGCGACTGGTTAAAGTCTTTAGAAAGAAGAGTAAAAAAGTAAGTCAAAAAGGCTTCTAACTTATAATAATGGTTTTCATTTCTAAGAGAACATTATCCTAAACCTGCTCTCTTTGAGCTTCCGAAAGATTTCTTTGAGTGCCCAAAAGCTAGACGAATACAATTGTAAGAGAGCTAGAAATAGCGGAAGAGGCTTTCGAGTTGGGCGAAACGTCTGACTATCTCATGAAAGTAGAGAGCTTCAATATCGTTTACAAACGGCAGTAGCATTGAAGAGTAATGTTGAAGATTAATGGGTAAAGTTTATTACTTACGTTGACTTTAGCCATATTTGTCCAGAAAAAGGTTAGCAACTCTCCATGAAAAGAGATGTTTTTGAAAAGGGTTGTGTCTATTTTGGCTGGCGAAAAATATTGTTCTCCAAAATGTGATCTGTTCAGATGCGGCAAAAACGCCGTAATGTATCGCAGCGACACTGTTTGGTGCAGATGGACAGATGAAAACTGTGAGATTGCCAACTGCAGCTTCGCTTCATGTGTCAAACGACGACTGCTACCTCAAGGAATATGCGGTGAAAGCGTCAAGAGAAAAACCGTCGAGACAGAACCAGAAAGGACAATGTTGCCCACAGTGAGACTTAAAGGTAAGGCTTTGCGCAAACTCGGCGAAAAAGAAATCTTCTGAGAACAACCCCGCAATTTTTTATTTACCCCACTGCTTTGGGTATTCGTAGCTTATAGAGTCGGTAGGTTACGTGAATTTAGGCAAAAATGTCATAAATTAAATGCGAAAATACTAAATATACACGGAGTGGAAGCTAATGTCAATTAAAGATGAGACTGAACGTTTGTCCGATGTATTCAGCGCCTTGGGCAATCCTATCCGACTCAAGATTCTCTCAATAATCAGTGAGACTAAAAGACCATTGCACATCAAAGCGGTTGCAAACGCTCTTGGAATGGATTATGCGGCTGTCTACCGTCACATCGAGATTTTAAAGAAGGCTGGGCTAGTTCAAATCTTTGAGGTAGGTCGCTCTCGTGTTCTCTCACCATTGCATAGTGAGCTAATGAACCAGATTTTTGCGTTGACGCGACAGATAAAACCTAAATGAATTTAATGCAACTTTAATATGAACAAATTGACATAAAAATTTATAAAAAATATAAATATAATTCAACAATAAGACAAAACGCTCTTGAAGGGTCACCCTGCATGAGTCAACTTTACACTAGAAGAAAAAGTGTTTTCATCGCGGGAACTGCAATCTTAGCCGCCGTTGTGGTTGTTCTTGACCAGATGACTAAAATGGCAGGATTAAAAATTCCTTTCACACCACCCCTAACTTTTCTTAAATTCGACGCCTTAGGTATCCCAATGTTGCTTTCTTATTTTCTGTTTGGCTTTCTCTCAGGAGCCATAACAAGCGCAGTTGCATGGTTTAGCATCTCATTCCGTGACCCATTTAGCGGTTTTATGAAGTTTCTTGCCGAATTCTCTACAATAATGGGTGTGTACTTGGTATTGAGAGCCCGCAGACCAACAAGCAACATGTGGAAGGGGCTCGCTATGCTTTCAGGCATCATGGTGCGTGTCATAGTCATGGCTGTGGCAAACGTCCTCCTCCTTCCCCTTTTCACAACAACCACAATCGAATTCGTGCTCGCATGGCTTCATCTAATCTCCATATTCAACATCATCCAAGGCGCGATAAGTGTTTTTGGCGGCTTCCTCGTCTACGAAGCGGTAATTCTAAGACTGCCCTCACTGAGGGCTAAATAACCAATCCATGTGTCCGCCCGTTAGACAGAAGCAGATGTGTAAACGGCGATACTAATATTATGTTGTAGTAAGACGCAATATTTAAGAGACAGTTTGTTAACCTATTGTATAGGAGAAGTACAATGGTACAACTGAAACTTTCTGGAATTAAGATAGGCTTACGAAGACCAGGTAAAGCAAAAGGTGAAGCCATTCCGCAAGCTCCACCATTATCTATACCTCGCGGCTACAGCGTTGTAGAAAGAACCAGCCTTTACGAACCCTTCGCCCACGCCGTCATCGTGCAGAATCCCGCGACAGGCGAATACAAATACATCTTGGACGAGCTGAATTTAGACACGTTCGAACGTGAGATTTACAACAAGATTTTAGAGGTTCTCTTGGCTGAAATCAAGTCGCCCAGGGAAGAAATCAAGAGCGCCAGAGAATTTTTCGATAATGAAGCAAAGAAGATCGTGGATAAATACCGCATCAGCCTGGGCTGGCTACCAGACGTATCGTGGTCAAAAATCATCTATCACGCTGAACGAGACCTAGTGGGCTTCAGCCAAATAGACGCGCTCATGCGTGACTCCAACATAGAGGACATTTCGTGTGACGGTGTCAACAAACCAGTCTATATTTGGCATCGAAAGTATGAGAACCTGGAAACAAATATGTCTTTCAAAGATGATGAGGAACTGGACAACCTCATCGTTAAGCTAGTTCACATGTCTGGTAAGCACGTAAGTTCAGCTTTTCCAATTGTTGATGCTTCACTTCCAGGCAAACACAGGCTCGCAGTGTGTTACAGACGAGAAGTCACACCTTTCGGCACAACCTTTACGATTAGAAAGTTCCGAGAAGACCCCTACTCAATCATCGACTTGATTAATCTAGGCACTGTTACAGAGGAAGTAGCTTCCTACTTCTGGCTCTGTCTCGAAAACCGAGCGTCCATCATGGTGTTGGGTGGAACAGGAGCAGGCAAAACCACTGCTCTAAACGCTCTAGCCTGCTTAATCCGTCCAGGCAGCAAAATTCTCACGATTGAAGAAACCGCAGAACTCAACCTGTCCCATGAGAACTGGGTTTCTCTAATTTCCCGACAGAGCTACGGCTTAGGTGAGAACCACAGCGGAGAAGTTTCCCTCTTCGACTTGGTCAAAGCGTCAATGAGACATCGACCCGACTACCTCATCGTAGGAGAGGTGCGAGGCAACGAAGCTTACGTATTGTTCCAAGCTTTGGCGACTGGCCACGGTGGCATGTGCACCATGCACGCCGAAAGCATAGGCTCAGCTGTCAAGCGACTTACCCAGAAACCCATGGACATTGCGCCCGCATACATCCCCTTAATGAACGTTATCGCCGTGGTTCAGCGAGTGCATCTGCCTAAGGCTGGCGAACTGAAAGCCTACAGACGCATGACTTCGGTTGAGGAAATATCAGATTACGAGAAATACAAGAATGCTTACAGTTGGAAACCTGCCGCTGACTCATTTGTTTCCGCGGTTGAGAAGGGTGTCGTGCTTCAGAACCTTGGAAAGAAGATCGGTCGAACCGAACAAGAGCTTTTGGACGAGATGAAGAGACGCGAAAACGTGTTGAAATGGATGCGCTCTCGCCACATACGAAGCTATCGTGACGTTGCTGCCATAGTGGCTGAATACTACGCGAGACCGGATGAGTTCTACCAGAAGAGGGTGGAAGCATTTGCCGCTGCTCAATAGTCTCGAAGGCTGGTCTTACCGCATATTTGGAGGCATAGCACCCAAATTCTTGAGCAGTATCTTTGAATTCAAAGACAATCTTAAAAAAGCAGGCATCAAAATCTATCCAGAAACCTATGTAACGATGATGTTTTTTGCAGCCCTTTTAACAGCGCCCATCACAGTCATCGCATTAGTGCTCCTATACTTCACCAAACTGGTCTTTCTGGTCTTCCTTGTTCCTCTGCCCGTATTTGTAATGATAGTTTTCATGATTACGCCCTCCATGAAGTCTGGAGAAAGAGCACATTCCTTAGAACGGGAGATGCCCTTTGCAGCAGCGTACATCACCGTTATGGCCACCGGCGGCATATCGCCATACATGAGCATTAAACGATTGTCTAAGGTTGAGCTGATGCCCGCAACGAGGCGTGAAGCAAGAGAAATAATGCGAGACGTTGAAATCTTCGGCATAGACCCATTGTCTGCTCTGGAGGACTCCGCCAAAAACCATCCGCTTGATATTTATCGAGACTTTATTGCTGGCTATGCTTCCACAGTCATAACTGGTGGAGATATCAGTCACTTCTTAGAGACAAAAACCCACGACATCTTTAAGGCCAGGTCTTTGAGAATTAAGGCAGCCGCGGAGCGCCTAGGCACACTGTTGGAGTCTTTCGTAATCGTGATGGTTCTCATGTCACTCTGCTTCTACATTCTCTTCAGTGTTGACGCTATTTACAGCACAGGCGTATCCATGTACTCAAGCATGATTCTGTACACCTATGTTTTCGCTCCCATGCTCTCGTTAGTCTTCATATATTTGGCACATGACATGCAGCCCAAAAGCCCCGTGACCGAGTGGAGACCATATAAAGTCGCAGCCCTTTCCTCAGCAGGAGCAGCGTTTCTGTTTCTAATGCTCACAGGCTTCGCTGGAATGATTAGTCTGCCGATTATAGACACTTTCAAAACTCTTGTTGATCTGCCTACAGCCCTAGCTGTTTCGCTCTTTGTAGCCACAATGCCTGCAGCTATCGTTCATAGCAGGTTAGCGAGGAAGAAGGCTGATGTTGAAAAGGGAATAGCCAGCTTTCTTAGAGACCTAACCGAAGTCAGAAAGACAGGAATGGCGCCAGAAAAATGCATTGAGAACCTTTCAAGACGAAACTATGGTGAGTTCAGTAAAGACCTAGAGAGAATTTCATCTCAGCTTTCTTGGGGCATCCCACTGAGACAAGTCTTCATGGATTTTATCAGGCGAACTAAGAGTTGGCTGTCTCAATTGGTAATATTCCTGCTGGTTGAGGGAATCGATGTGGGCGGCGGAACCATTGGTATGATTGAGTCTCTTACGCGATTTAACAACATGACTCAAGAGGTTGAAAAAGAGAAGAAAATGGCTTGCAGACCGTATATTCTCATTCCATACTTCGCGGCTATAATGTTGATGGCAACAACTCTCTTGACACTCATGTTTGTGGGTAAAACCGCCAGTTTAGCCGTGGAAAATGTCGGCGGTTCGCGTATTGACTTGGGAAATATTTCAATGATCTTCAGTGTTTCAGTGATGATGCATGTTTTCATGATTGGACTTGTTGCGGGCAAAATCAGTGAGGAATCAATCGCGGCTGGTTTCAAGCACTCAGCGCTTCTGGTAATAATTACTTTGTTGGCGTCAATCTTCGTTCCGAAGTTGGTGGTCCTTTGAGAAGGCTGAGAATCCTGCCCTTTTTTAGGCACAACCGGGCGGTTTCTTACACTGTCTCAGCAATTATTATTACTGCAACGACCATTGCCTTGGTCTTGGTGGCTGCTCTATACGCCTACCAAGTTTTGGATCGTCAAAGAGGAACAGCAGAATTCGAGGTTGTCAGAAAATCGATCATATCGTTTAATGATTCTCTAGAAAACGTGGCTTGGAAGCAAGGTGCATCACGTTCGACGCGGTTCGCGATAGAATATGGTCATTTGCAATTGGTGCCAACAGTCAACAGTATAGGCATAAATGCAACTTTTGACGATCGGGTGCAGTTTCTTTCGAATAGCACTTTTCCTGGTTCAACAGGTTTAATCAAGTATTGGCTCAGCAACAACTATGTTTCGTTTGATGCTTCTTACGAATCTTACATCTTGGGCAACAGCAGCGCAGTGATCTCTAGTAGCTCTGCTCCTTATGGTAGAGCTTTTATTAAGCAACAGACTGGCTGGATTACTATCACGTTAGATTATCGTGTCCGAGCTATGAGAACATCAGTGATCAACGTTAACGGCACAAACGTCAATTATGTTGACATATGGGTAATCAAAACGTCCATGCCTGTTTCAAGTCCATGGTCATATGTTCACAATTTTGACCTCAGGGCACAGTGTGTGAGAGTGCAGACTATTTCATATGAGTACGCCGTTGCCAATAACCAGACAGGTCAGGTCTCCGCTAAAATAGGAAGCTCTCTTTCTCAAGTGCCCATCTCTCTAGTCTCCGGAAAAGTTGTCTTCAACGTAGTGGTCTCTGAGGTACGGGTGAGCGTTTAGGAGTGAAACAGAAAATTGCCGGCGCCAGCCATAAATCACCTCATCTGCACAACGGGCTTGGTAATACTAATTTTTGCCATGCCATTCTTCTTCTCCATGGTAGTCGACAACATCAGCGTTGATATGATGCGCAGAGAATTAAGAGAAATAGCTGATTACGTGTCAAACACTTTGGCCAATTTGTACTTTCTAGTTAACACAACTGAACACAGAGTTGTCTCTTTACAAAAAGAGTTGATTTATCTACCATCCCACGTTGAAAACTCAATATTCTACTTGAAAATAGTTAACGCTGGAGGCAGCGCTTCGAAGGTATCTGCATACCTGAAAGAGCGAACTACCGTTACTGGAGAAGCATGGCTCTCTCCAGGCTTGAAAACAGGCGCCGAGAACACCATACAGAGTAACTTGGGAACTGTTGTAGCTGGCTGCAGTCGAAACAGCACAGGAGTTTACGTTTGGATCAGGTATGGGTGATTTATGTGAGTGTACTTATGAAGTACTATTATGTAGCAAGACTTAATAGATACGTTAACGCTTATTGTATGGTGGAGGTTGAAAATGGTCAACGCTGTTTATGACCATGTAGTAGCCATTCTCGTCGTAGGCGCGCTGTTTGTTGGAGCAGTTGTTATAGTGCCAACAATGAGCTTCATCAACTTTCAAGCTGTTGATCAGCAACAACTTAGAAACATTGCATTGAACGTGTTCAACACGATGTTGCTTGACACTGGGAAACCACTCTACTGGGGTTCGATGGATCCGTTTTATGCGAATGATCCGCGTGTCCAAAGGTTTGGGTTGGCGAGCGTCGCGGACTCCACGTTTTACGTGTTAGACCCTGACAAAGTTCAGAGGCTGGTAAAAGGCAACCCTTTGGGCGGGATGGATTACGCTACGGTAAAGCAGCTACTTGGGCTACAGGGCTATGGGTTCAGTCTGAGAATAATTCCGCCGTTTAATGTTACAAACGTAGATGGCACTCCGATTCCTTCTAAATCGCCAATCTCGATCGTCGGCGACAGATTAAGTTATGCAGTTAAAGTTGCATACTTGGATGGAACGCCGATACCTAACGCTCTAGTCTGGGCAACAATGATTTACACACAAGGAACAAACTTTGCAGTCACTACACGTTCTTCGGTTGCGACTGATGCTTTAGGCATATGTAGGGACACTGTTACCTTAGCCTTTGCTCCTCAACACGCCGTGGTGATTTTGAGAGTAACAGTGGCTGACGTAGCAACTTTAGTTGTGACTTTTGGCACCACTCCTCCTGACGATGTTGCAAAAATCAACTTCGTTGGAGACACCATAATTCTCACAATGCCAGACGCTACGCCTCGAGGAGCAAGATGGGTTGACAACATTATACCTATCGGGAATGAAGAAGACTTGGAATTCTTATACAACGGGACGAGGGGTAACGATGACAAGTTAAACTATGGTGCCTGGAACGTTTGGAGCAAAAACTTCAATGGTCTGCGGAGTCGTAATCCATTAATCTTCATCTTCAATTTCTGGACTGTCATCAAGGGAGAAGGCAGACAGGAGGTCCTCGTCGCCGGACCTTACCAGAACCTGTTGGGATACACTGTTTTCGAGTACGGTGGTTCCGTGAAGAGTAGCAGTGCTGCTGTGAGAATTCAGAGGAGCGTCACGATTTCAGGCATGACTTACATTGCAGAGCTTTGGCTTTGGAAAGAATCTCCATGAAAATGAGAAATGGCAATAAGGGACAGATTCGCGTCATCGAGACGATTCTCGCCTCCTTTATTATCATGTTCGCTCTGTCTTTCGCCAACATCTTAGCCATAACTCCCACAAGCCCAAAGTACGACGTCACTGAACTGCAGAAACTTGGGTACAATGTTCTCCAGGACCTCGACGAAAAAGAATTGCTGCCCCGCTTTGTGTACAACAGAGAATGGGGCAACCTCAGAGCCGCCCTTCGGGTTACGTTGTCGTCAGACGTTTACTTCAACCTAACTGTCTACGACTTGCACGGCTCGCAAATCAACGATGCCCTTCTTTTCTACGGGAATCCGCAAACGTTCGCCGATTCAACAAACATCGCTTCAGTAACGTATGGGTTAGTGGGTTACCCGGCAAGGGTGAACGCTACTTATCAGGCAGTTTACCAGCCCAGAATTCTAATCTTACAGTTGATAAGGGGATGATTCATTGAGGAAGCTCTTCAGACACTCCAAAGGACAGTTCGTGATGATCGCCATGTTGATGATTGCGCTAATGATTATTTCCATAGGCGCCTTGATGAACAGGGCTGTGACCTACTATAAACATGAACCATGGGAAGAATACCTAACCCTCATAGGAAACATAGAATTAAGTTCCCACCGCTTAGTTGAGTTGAGCCTATCCAACTACACCAATACACAGCCTTCGAATAGCAGCGTGTTAAGGAGTAACCTGCAAAAGTGGCAAACCGATTTAACGAGAATCTATCCCGGCTACGGCGTGTCCCTGAATTACACTTTGGCAGATGGGCTATACACGTTCTCGGGCACGGCTATACGCTATTCTTTAGGGATGAATTACACTTGGCAGAAAAGAGCCTCCTTCTCGGTTGCAAACGCTTCTTTTGACCTCAACATAAACTCAATCGGGTTAAGCGGACACAAATTCTTGACAGTGGCTTTGTTAAATCTAACGATTCTGAGTGTCAACACTGAAACAAGCGAGATAACTGTAACCGTGAAAAAAGAAAACGGGATTCCTCTCTTAGACTTGGAGAAGGAAGACTTTCAAGTTGCGGGACTTAATGTAACGAAGGCCACTTCACGCTATGATGAACAGTACGTGGTTGTTTATGTAATTAAATGCGCTGGAACAATCACTCTACCCGTGACAGTGACGGTTTGGGATTCGCGGGGCATAAAAGTAACCGCTAAATACCCGTGAATCTGGCTGTCTGTGAAATAGAATTTTTCAGCGTTTTTGGTTTTCTCTATTGTCAGGTTCTGTGTAATGCGGGGGTTTCATCTTGAGAGAGAAAGGAGCGCAAGAAAACAATCCATGTTGTTTTCTTAATCAACCCCCACGGTATTTTTGTGGTAAAAGAGGAATATATCTCTACAGTTTAGAACATACAAAAATCACTTTTATCTATATCTTAGCAGGCTGAGCAAAGCCTTAACTTAGAGGCAGGAGTGGGATTTGAACCCATATACTCCCTTGCTGATGTTGCTCTCATTTTGAGGTTTTTGTGAGTATTTTTGGTTCTTTCCATTCTTCCCTGAGAATGCTATAGACATAGGCATCAGTCCGTTCTCCTCTAACGTAGCCTACCTTACGTAGCGTTCCTTCCTTCGTGAAACCAGCCTTTTCAAGAACCCTTTGGGACGATTTGTTCCCTTTATTTGTAACTGCTTGAATTCGAACAATATCCTTGGAGAGAAACAGGTAATCAACCATGATTTGAACCGCCTCAGTTCCGTAGCCTCTACCTCTCGCGCTGGGAATTACATCATAACCAATTTCCATCCACCTAGACGGCAGAATGAAATAATGTGCGATGGACCCAATTTTTGTTCCGTCTTTCTTCTCGATAACGAAGCGGGCTCTTTCAGTAAGTGTGGCTAACGGAGTTGGATTTTCAAATCGTTTCTCTGCCTCAGTCTTAGATAATTGCGCCATAACTGGTCCGTTTTCACCGTAATAATCTATGTCGTTAAGGGTCTCGCATAGAAAACTAACATCTTCTTTCTCCATTACTCTTAGGTTCACATTCTTACCTTCAAGCAATTTGCATCACTTCTTTGCTAAGTTTTAGTGCGGGGGGTGGGATTTGAACCCACGAACCCCTACGGGATGGGCTCCTGAAGCCCACGCCTTTGACCTAGCTTGGCAACCCCCGCTTTAAGGCATCTGAATTTCTAGACGCTTTTCTTTGAATTAACTCTTTTTGGCAGTTTTTGAAAAGTTAGGGCATTTGGATTTCAAGTGTTGTGACGTTAGGTCATTACGTCGGTTCTTTGCGTTTCACCAGTTCCACGCGTCGTTTGCCCTTGGTCAAAGCAGAAACATACACTTTGCCTTGAACTTCCATCTTCATCAATGTCTGATTTAAGGTGCCAAAGCCTAAGTCTTCGTGGGTTTCCCGAAGCAAATCAAACAATTCTTCATCTGTCATGGAACCCTTCTTCTCCAAAACCTCAACTATAGTTAAATCCAAAGGGTGAGGTCGCCAAGTTTTAACAGCCAAAACCGTTCACCTCAATCATGTTTTTACGCTACTGGTGTAGTAGGCTTTTGAACACGCCTAACCTGTTTCATAAATCCTTTGTACCAAGCTTCCATGTCGGGCAGAATGGTGGGTCCAATCTTTTCCATGGCTTTCTGAAAATCCAGAGCCGTCGTTTCCTTTGACTTCACATCTCTGCGCAGCGCGTTCATCGCGGCTTCTCGGCACAAAGCCTCAATATCTGCGCCTGAATAGCTCTTTGTCTCGCTGGCTAAATGCTGTAAGTCAACATCTGTGGCTAAGGGCATGTCTTTAGTGTACAGCTTGAAAATCTCCAACCGCGCCTTCTCGTCTGGTTCCGGAACATAAATCAAACGGTCAAATCTACCTGGTCTCAGAACAGCGGGGTCAACTATGTCGGGTCGATTTGTCGCCGCGATAATGACAACGTCTTCAAGCGTCATGATGCCGTCCATCTCGGTTAAGAGCTGGCTGATCACTCGTTCACTGACGCCGCTGTCAGCATAGCCCATTCCCCGTCTTGGCACGAGAGAATCAAACTCATCAAAGAATATCACAGCCGGAGCAGCCATGCGGGCTTTCCTGAAAACCTCTCTGATGGCTTTCTCTGATTCGCCAACCCACTTTGAAAACACTTCTGGACCCTTAATCGTGATAAAGTTGGCTTCGCTTTCAGTTGCAACAGCTCTGGCTAACAGTGTTTTTCCGCAGCCTGGCGGTCCGAACAGCAAGATTCCTTTTGGGGGGCGAATACCCATGCGTTTGAACATCTCTGGGTTCTTTATGGGCCATTCAACCGCCTCTCGCAGTTCTTGCTTGACTTCTTCCAGACCGCCTATGTCTGTCCAGTGAATGGTCGGCACTTCAATGTAGACCTCTCTCATAGCGGTCGGCGTGATCTCCTTGTAAGCGTTGATAAAGTCTTCCATACGGACTTCCATCTTTTCTAAGACGCTGGGTGGAATGCGCTCCTCTTCCAAGTTGATTTCAGGTAGGTATCGTCTTAGGGCTTTCATGGCTGTCTCTCGAGCCAGCGATGCCAAGTCAGCGCCCGTGTAACCGTGTGTCATCTCGAATAGTTTTTTGAGGTCGACGTCCTGTGCCAAAGGCATGCCGCGTGTGTGAATTTGCAGGATTTCGTATCTTCCTTGTTTGTCGGGCACGCCGATTTCGATTTCTCTGTCGAAACGCCCTGGTCTGCGCAAGGCTGGGTCCAACGCGCTTGGGCGGTTGGTTGCCCCGATCACTATGACGTTGCCTCTTCCGCTTAACCCATCCATTAAGGCGAGAAGTTGTGCTACTACTCGTCTTTCCACTTCGCCCGTCACTTCTTCCCGCTTTGGCGCTATGGCGTCTAATTCGTCGATGAAGATTATGCTGGGGGCGTTCTGCTGCGCCTGCTGAAAGATTTCACGTAGGCGGGCTTCTGATTCTCCGTAGAATTTGCTCATTATTTCGGGTCCGTTTATGCTGAAGAAGTTTGCTTCTGACTCGTTTGCAACCGCCCTTGCCAGCAGTGTTTTTCCACAGCCTGGCGGTCCGTGCAGTAGCACGCCTTTTGGTGGTTCGATTCCTAGTCTCTGGAAGATTTCTGGGTGTCTGAGCGGCAGTTCGACCATTTCTCGGATGCGTTGTATTTCTTCGCGGAGTCCACCGATGTCCTCGTATGTGGTTCGTGGCATTCCTACTTTGGCTTCGGGTACTGGTTCGTTGAGGATTTGAAGGTTGGTTTCGTAGGTTATGCGGACTATGCCGTGGGGTCGTGTTTTGCTTACAGTGAAGGGTATGGCGTGGCCGAGCATCATGACGAGTGTGGTGTCGCCCTCAACGAACGTGCGTTCCATGAGTCGGTTTTTTACGAAGTTGGTGAAGTCTTCGTCTACGTTGAGTCGCATGTCAACTGGCGCCAGAACTACGTTAGCTGCGTCCTTTACTTTGCCTGGTTTTACTATGACGTATTCGTTTATTGCTACGCCTGAGTTTTTTCTGGTAAACCCGTCGATTCTGATTAAGCCTCTGTCCTGGTCTTCGGAGTAGGCTGGCCAAGCTATGGCGGCGGTTGTGCGTTTTCCGACGATTTCTATGACGTCTCCGGCTGACAGACCGAGTTTTTGCATTGTTTTTTGGTCTATGCGGGCTATGCCTCTGCCCACATCCCTCTGTCGAGCGTCTCCCACGCGGAGTTGCATTTCGCTCATGGAAGTCCTCTCTTAAGCTGTGAATGTCCGATAACGGAAAAGCGATTCTATTATTTAAGCTTAGATTTAAGTGTTTAAAGGCTGAGAGAGAGGTTTAGTGTGAGTGCGGAAAAATTTTTGTTTGGTGCGGGTTGCTGGGCTTTTTGTGTTTTGAGTGCGTTTGGCCTGCGTTTGGCGCACTTTCAATGTTGCCAAAAGCCACGTTTAGGACTGTAAACTAAATTTCAGAAGAAGAGGGAACAATCGCTTAACGCCTTCTTCTACTATGTTCAGGTAAGACAGAGAGTTGCGTTTGTTCTCCATTGTGTTTTGACTGTGTTTTCTGGTTTTGGCTGTCCAACACACCTTTTCAACACTCTATTTTATATTGTACCTTAATCAAAAGAGTATGTGGGCAATTTGCTTGAGAGATTATGTGTGCGGAGCTGTGCTTGACGAAAAAACAGCAAAATTCAAGATAAATTTTGAAGGAGAAACATACTACTTCTGCTCTGCGAGTTGCAAGAAAAGATTCAAACGCCATCCAGAGAAGTTCGTTAAATAATAGCTGCTTTAAATTTGCACAGACGGGTTTTTCCATCAATGGCAAGCAATTCTCAAGTCTTGTTTATATATGGCTTTATAAGAGCGGAAGCACCACTATACTTGAAAAGTTTTCTTTTATCCTGTAGGCTTGTCCTACCGAATAACTGAATCTTTTCAGTGTATCAAAGAGGTAAACATGATTGTGCAGTCTAAGAGCAGGTATGGTGACCAACTGTAGAAGATGCAAATCATCTGTACGAGTTCACTGTTCACTGAGGAAGAAAACGGGAAGAAAAACATACGTGGACAACAGAAAGAAAGGAGGGGCAAAAAATAGTTAGCATAGGCGACCAAACGAAATGTCCACAATGCGCCAGAATAGGTCGTGTTATTTGGATTTCACATGATGGAAAACAAGCAGGAATACAATGTTTGGGACACCATAATCAGCTAAGCCGGGGTATTTCAAAGTACGGCTTAGCTGCACGGCCCCTAACTAAAACGCAGAAAAATATGGTTTTTCTAATGGATATTGAAACGAAAGCAGCTATTGCCTCAACTCAGGAGTGAGAAGAATTGGGCAAAAGAAAAGTTGTCAGCGAAGATGATATGGGAAAGATTCAATTGCCAGTCGCTAACGATGTGTTGGGAATAGCTGTTCGGATGTTGGGTTTTGACAGAATCGTAGTGAAGTGCCAAGACGGTCATGAGCGCCTCTGCCGAATCCGAGGAAAGATAAAAAGAAGGGTCTGGATCAGGCAGGGAGACATCGTTCTAGTCTCTCCTTGGGACTTTCAATCCGACACGCGAGGCGACGTTTGTTGGCGATACAGAAGAAATGAAACAGCGTGGCTGAGAAGCAAAGGATACCTCACGATTCAAGAATAAAGTGGTTTACTATGAAACTGTCACTGAGTGATGACTATCTATTCGAGCTTAAAGAATGGATACAACACATGATAAATGAAGCAGAAAAGAACGGCGACATCAGCAAGAGAAACCAATTCCTCGCATTAAGAGCAGAGCTCCTTTAGTTGCTGAAATACTTATGCAAAATTCAGCATGATGCTCAAGAAACCTTTTTATATGATGACGTTGTTAGTGTGCTGTTTATCACGAGATTCATGTTGATTAAAGAGCTTTTCAAAAAACTCTTTTGCCATGTTAATTTTGTGATGAAGGAGGAAAAAACATGCAGATATTACAACACTTTGAGGACTTACCCCTCAGTCCAGAAATTTTGAGGGGCATTCGAGAAATGGAGTTTGAAGAGCTGTTTCCAATTCAGGCGCAAGCAATCATTCCACTTTTACGGGGAAAAGACGTGATTGGGCAAGCGCAGACGGGAACAGGAAAGACCGCTGCCTTCGGCATCCCCATGCTTGAACGGTTGCGACGCCACGACAAACACGTTCAGGGCTTAGTGTTGGTGCCCACTCGCGAACTCGCATTACAGGTTGCGAACCACATCAACCGCTTCGGTAAGTACACGTCTTTGAGGGCTGTACCCATCTACGGAGGCGAATCACTTCAAAAACAGATGTTTGCTTTGCAGCGAGGCGTTCAGGTAGTCGTAGGTACACCGGGGCGGATAATAGATCACTTGAAACGAGGAACACTTAGACTCAGCACTGTAAAGGTTGTTGTTCTGGATGAAGCTGATAGAATGCTTGACATGGGCTTCAGAGATGACATCGATTACATACTCGCCAGAGTGCCTGTAGACCGCCAGACCAGTCTCTTCTCCGCTACCATCGACTCTTCAGTGATGGAAATCTCTCAAAAATACATGAACAACCCTGAAAAAATCCTTGTGAGCAAAGACGAGATCGCACTTCCACAGATAACTCAACTTTACACAGTGGTGAACCCACGAGACAAATTCGATGTCTTGTGTAAACTAATAGACGAAGAAAATATCAAACGTGCCATCGTGTTCTGCAGAACTCGACATGGCGCGGCTAAACTCAGCGATAATCTGCGCCATTATGGCTACAACGCGGAGGCTATACATGCGGATTTGAATCAGGCACGGAGAGAGGCAATAGTCGCAGCGTTCAGAAATCACCGCATACAGTTGCTAGTTGCCACAGACGTTGCCGCAAGAGGCTTGGATATCGAAGGCATCACTCATATCTTAAACTATGACGTTCCCTTCGACTCGTTGATGTATTTTCACAGGATAGGTCGCACAGCAAGAGTGGGAAGAAACGGAACAGCAATAACATTGGTAGCATACGGTGAACTGTTGGAACTAGAAAGGATACAGGCTCTGACAAAAACCAGGATTGAAAGAATGGAAATAGAGTAACACTCATCATCAAATAATAAACACATGCTTTTTCCCATTGACTTATAAGCGAACCCGAATATACAATGCACAACAACTCCTTTGTTGCTCGCGCATCATTGGAACAAGAGAAAAGAGACCGAAAAGATGAAAAACAAAGTATCGATTGCCGAGTATCTCTATTTTCTTTCAGTCAAATACGAAGTCGACTTTAACGATCTCATCAATGGACTAATTCATGCACAGGAAAATCAAGAAGTTTCCTGCAGAAAACTTTTGATTCAATGTCGCCAAAAAGCAAAGAGCCACGATGTCTTCCTCATAACAAACGGTTACCAGGTGGTTGCACAGTTTTTCATTCCGAAGTATTTTCTAGACCAACCGCATCAGATTGAGGAACCTAAGTATGGTCACATGTTTAAGAGAGCCACAGAGCGAGACGCAGACGAAAATCCAAGACACATTGGGGACCTCAGATGTGGAATGAAACGGATAAACATAAGGGCTCGAGTTCTTGATGTTCCAAAAGCTGTGATAGTTTTCACTCGATTTGGAGAGTATGCTCAAGTCTCCAACGCTTTAATCGCAGATGAAACAGGAGCCATCAAACTGTGTTTGTGGAATGAAAAAATCAAAGAGGTCGCAGTTGACTCAATCGTTCAGATTGAAAATGCAAGTGTAACTAAGTTTCGCGGTGAAAAGCAACTGAGGCTTGGAAAAAGTGGAAGATTAAGCGTGGTTGAAAATGCTAGCTTTCCGTCGGCGAGGGAAGTTGTCTAAACCTACTCTATTTATACCTTCAGTTTCTGCTAAGCCAATGCGTATGTGCGAGAATTCTAGTCTTTCCAGTCTAGGAGCCTTTTTTCTCCCTCAATTTTCTTAATACCAGTGATATCTTGTGTGACTTCCATTGTTCCCAAGTATTTTCCGCCTTTGTCTCTCACCGCAAAGTATCGGATGTGAATCATCCTGTTGTCCATATGAATCCAAAATTCCGCCACGTCTTTTTTGCCGCTTTTGAAACTGTCCAAAATCTTGTTGACTATGTGGATGCTTTTTTGTGGGTGACACTGCTGCACCTTTCTGCCAATAACAGCTTTTGTACGCAGGAAAATTTCAGACTTGCTAAAGTATCTCACGGTGTCGTCCTTGTCAACGAACGTGATGTCTACTGGCAGAGTCTTCAACACAGCTTCCACCTCGTCCATCGAAAGCGCTCCTGTTTCAAACTGCAACAACCTTTCTGGCATCGGCACAGCCTCAGGCTTTGGCTTTTCAGCCCTTTCGGCCTGCGGAGCCGTGATTAAGTGTTGCGGAGTGAAACGGCAGTATCCAATTGCGTCGAATTCTCTTCTAACGTCTTTCCATTCATCGTCCGTGAACACTTTGAGGGCTGTTGGAAATAGAATGTTGTTTTCTTTGAAGAAATGGCTTGAAAGAACCTCGTTTAAGGCTTTAGCGGTCTCACCTAATTGCTTTTTAAAGTCTTGGAAACCTATAGCATTGTAGCCCTCAATTATCTTGGTGAACTGTTTCTTTATGTCTCTTATCTGGTTGTGCTCCGTCCACATTATAGCAGGCGGCTCTCTGACCCCATGCTTCTCTAAAACTGGAAAAAGCACGTTTTCTTCTCTCAGATAGTGTTTTTCAGAATCCACAAAGTCTTCGGCTATATGTTTCAGATGCGCTATGTCATCTGAAATGTCACCAATATCTGCTGCTCTTTGAATATTACCTGCGATGGTGGTAGCCATTCCCGAAAGCTGTAGCATGATTTCGTGTTCTTTGAGAAGGATGTTGACTGGATTTTCAGCGGGCACTTCGGGCTTCTGCTTCTCCAGCTGTTCTTGAAAAACAAGCAAATGGACCTCACAAAGCCTATGTATCTCTTCGCGGGGCATGCCTTCCTCAACAAGTTCCTGCTCAATCTTAGAGATTTCTAGAGGGCTGACGGTTGCTAAAACCTGTTTGAATCTCTGTTTGACTTCTTGAGGCACTGCACCGCTGTGCAATTGCTTTATCATCTCTTTCAACATTTTCTTCTTTTCGCTGGCAGGTTCACCCATTTTCTTCACCATCTTTCGAGTTAAGGCAATGATTACTAATATTAAAATGATAAGATTTTTTGGCTTTCTTTAACCCACTGTGCAAGGTTTCCAACGGTCGTTCCCACTTTGATTCCTTCAATCAGGTCTGCTTCAGTTAAGCCTCTGGCGTTGATGCATGTGCGGCAAGCGACAACTTCCACACCTTGTTGAACCAGTTCTGTCAACATTTTTTCCAAGTTGTAATAGCCTTCTGGTGGTTTCTGTCCTCTTTTCGCTGTTGCAACAGAGTCGCTGAGCAAGAAAATGTTCACTTTCATTCCTACAACAGACGTGGTCAATGCCTTTGCCAATCTGAGGGCGTTCCATACTTTTTCATCTCCGTAGGGCGGGCTTTGAAGAATCATTGTTAAAGTTTCCATCATTTCATCCCTTCCTTTAGTTTCCAAGCAGAATCTTACAGAAATTGTGATTCACTTAATGTCCTTTTCGGTTGCTGAGCTCAGATAGGCGGCTCAACAAGTTTTCTCTTCTCCAACGGCTTCTTCATCCACTTTTCAAACTCTGAACTCGGCGGCTCAGTCTCGAACAATTTTTTTCTCTGAGATTCGAACATCATATTTTCGCTTTTAAGAAAATTGGCGGCTGTCATAACAAAGTGCCCAGCTTTTGAGGCTGCTGTGGAAATTATTTGCCAAGATTCATGCCAGTTTTCGTCCCTCAAGAAGTGATGTTCTATAATGGTTGTGGGCACGCTTTGAACTATTTTTTCAAGGTTTTCCAATCCTTTTTGAATGTCATCCTGTCTTACCAATCCAGCTAGATATGTGGGTGGTCCGCCAATAATGACGACGTCGGGATTCTGTTCCAAGATGGTTTTCACTGTGAGCGTGCCCATTGGACCCTGCACATCTGATGCAAACAACACCCGTTCATTTTCATGTTCAATTGTGGTCATGAGAAGCCAGCCGAGTTGAGAATCGCTGGGTCCATGAGACACGGGTTCCGAAAACCGAATCCTAGTGTTACTGAACTCGAACACTCTGCCATCTACATATTCCAGTTTTTCGGCGTATTTTCCGCCTGTTCGGGCGAAAACCCAGCCTCGACGTCTTTGGCTAGGGTTGACTTTGTCTCGGTAGCTTTTGGCTAAGACAAGCTTTCCCTCGTAGATTTGCCTCGCCGCCTCTTCTGAAGACCAGTTGAAACACCAGTCAGTGTAAGAAGGCGTATGATGGTCAAAATGGTAGTGACTAATCGTGACAACATCCGCTCTTTCAGCAGCTTCAGCGATTTTTCGGCGACATTCTCCGAGAGCTTCATACTCTTTCGGGTGGGGCGGAAACCCGAAACGGCTCGGACCAAGTGAAACACCGGCATCTAAGAGAACCCGCACGTCAGCGGTCTCCACAAACGTACACATCGAACGAACACCCAAACTCTCTTCCGCCAAAGGAAGAACTCGGATGTGGCGAAGCATCCTTTTCACTTGCCTACACTCTTGCCTATTCTTTCATATAAAAAGGAAGATAGATCAGCAGCGAAACTTGTTTTCAAAGTATAGTTTTTATTTAGGCTCTGTGCTAGTTTGTGTTTGTGGGCGATGACGACTCTGGCCCCACTGAAAAAAGTGATTTAGATCTTGAGTGCGAGAGCCCACACATTATTTCTAGAACCAAACCTTCAAATGCTTCACAAAACAGAAACAGAGCTCCCTAGAAAAAAATACTCCCATTCACCTCGAGTTAAAAGCGGAGGCGACGAGAAATGAGCGGATCTTGGGAAGAATATTATACAGCGTTGAGCAAGCTTCCAAAAAGACTCGAACAGCCAGCTTCTTTCGTGGCAGAGGCTTTAACAAGTTTTAAGCGACAGAAGATTAGACGAGTGTTGGATTTAGGGTGTGGCGCTGGCAGACACTGCGTGCTTCTAGCTAAGAAAAACTTCGAGATCTTAGGAGTGGACGTCTCAAACAGTGCCTTAAAGATTGCAAGACAATGGGTTAAAGCTGAAAACTTGAAAAACACAACTTTTTTGAAAGCAGCAATGACTAGCATGCCATTTCGTGACAGCCATTTCGGCGCGGTGGTAAGCGTCAGCGTTATACACCATGCATTGAAAAGAGACATAATAGCAACTATAAGAGAAATTAGCAGAATTCTTAAGAAGAACGGTGTCTTCATTGCAAATCTGGCGTCGGTGAACGACCCCAGATACGCTGAGGGCGAAGAGGTAGAAACTGGCACGTTTAGAATTCTGGAGGATTTTGAAGAGAAAAGCTTTGAAGAACTGCATCATTTCTTCACAAAAGAGGAAGCGTTGAAGCTACTGTCGGGTTTTGCCAAAGCGAAAGTAGAACCACTAAAAGATAAACTTCACTATTGGAAGGTAATGGCTGTTAAGTAACACTCTAGGCTTATGGTTTATAGTATGGTTCGCGCCGTTTGACAGCCGTTACAAACAGCTCTTTCAATTCTTCGTCTGTAGCGCCTTTCCGCATTGGAGTCAAAATGTCTACAAGGTTGTCGTTGACCATTAGGCAGGGTTTCAGTTTGCCGTCGCTTGTCACGCGTAGGCGCGTGCACCGGGCGCAGAAGTCAGTATTCTCGATGGGATGCACCACTTCAACTTTCACTCCGGGCAGCGTGTAAACATGTCGGTTCTGCATGTCTCCTCGAGTCTGAACCTCCAACGCCTGTCCCTTCAATTCCTCCTCAAACCTGCCCAGTGAAAAGAAGTGTTTCTTGTAGAAATCATCATTTACGTTAACGGGCTCAAGCTCTATTAGTTGTAGGATGGCTTGGTTTTGCCGCGCAAACTCAATCATTTTGGGAATGGCGTCAGTGTTTACACCATTTAAAACTAGAGTGTTTAATTTAACTGGATGCAAGCCAGCCTTTGCAGCGGCGCCAACACCGCTTAAAACCTCATTCAAATCTCCACCGTTCACCAACGAATAGGTTTTCTCGTCAAGACTTGGCAGGTTTATGTTGACTCGCCTCAAACCCGCCTCTCTGAGAGGCTTCGCCAAAACAGACAAGTGGGTCCCATTGGTCGTCATAGCTAAATCTCGCAATTCAGCGATTGTCGCTAAGCCACGCACGATGTCTAGAATGTCAGAGCGCAGCAGAGGTTCACCACCCGTCAATTTAATGCGACTCATCCCCAAAGAAACAGCTACACGGGCTATTCGCACAACCTCGTCGGCAGTCATCTCAGGCAAAGCCGAGCTTGGAAACTGACCTTCCCTGTGGCAGTAAACACACTTTAAATTGCAGCGCTGAGTCAGCGAAATGCGCAGATGAAGCGCGGGACGCCCGCAATTGTCGAACAGCACGTTTTTGCCCCTATGTTCCACGGGCGTGGAGAATAATATGCCCCGCTTCGGGTAATATAAGTTTTTCAAGACATAGCCTAGCTGCTTGAGGCGAACCTGGAAGGCAGAAAACCGCTTTTCCTTTCGAGACCCCTGCAATCGCTCGTGTCATGACTGATGCTGACCCGATTTCTTGGTAGCCGAGCCACCTGAAGATTTCTCCGAAACCAGGCAGTTCCTTATCTAATAAGGGCTTAACTGTCTCGATTGTGATGTCTGCGGGGTTGATTCCTGTTCCGCCGCAAGTTATTATGGCATCGACGCTTGGAGATTTCAACATTTCTTGAACAGTTTTCTCTATCAGTGTTCTGTCATCTGAAATTAACTGCCTCGCAACAACCGTGTGCCCATGGTTTTTCAACGTTTCCACAATGATGTCTCCTGATTCATCAATTATGCGCTTGCCTGCTTGGGAGTCTCGGTATCGACTCGTGCTCACTGTGATGACTGCGAAGGCTAAGTGTTTAGGCGCCTTTTCCTTATGTAGCTTCGAAGTCTTGCTCATTCAACGTGTTTCTCCCTTTTTTCCTTTTTGAGTTTGCGAATAACTCGTATGCTTTCAATGGCTGTGTTTGGATACTGTCCTCTAACGTCTTTTTCATACTGCTTGGTCATGTCCCACATTGTGAGCAGTGCTGCTGAAACCGCTGCTAGCGCTTCCATTTCTACGCCTGTCTGTGCCTTCGTCTTCACCGTGGCTTCTACCTCTACTGTTGAGTCATCAATTATGCTCAAGTCGATCTGGACGCTGGTTAAAGGAAGAGGATGGCACAATGGAATGAGAGAGCTTGTGTTTTTCGCCGCCAAAACGCCCGCAATCTTGGCGACGGTGAAGGGGTCGCCTTTCTCGATTTTTCCTTCCTTGATTAATTGTATGGTTTTTTTCTTTAGTTTGACTCTTCCTTTTGCTGTTGCTTCTCGATGAACTTTAGGCTTGCCTGTTATGTCAACCATAGACATGTGTGCTCGACCTTCAGTTGCAACCTTCTAACTATTATTCCATTCGTCCATTAATTCCTTAATCCTTTTTGCCCTTGGGTTTTCTTCGTTAAACCTGAAGATGCGTATTCTCCCAAAGTTCTTGTGCCGAACAATTCCTGAATCTTCGAGAACTTGCAGGTGCTGGTTGGTGGTTGTGTAGTTTAATCTTGCTCGTCTGGCGATTTCTGAGATGTTCAGCTCGCCTATGTCGACTAGGATTTTGAGGATTTTTACTCTTCCTTTTGAGGAGAAAACTGTTTCGATGGACATGGGTTCTTTCACGTCCTTAGGCTTTTAATCAGTTCTTGTTCAAGCTCGGTTGCTGGAATCTTGGGTAAGCTTATCAGCGTTGTTTTTCCTCTTTGTCCTGTACCAGAGGATTCTGCTTTGATGATGTCGAGGTTTGAGAGCTCATTCACGTACTTCCAGAGTTGAGTGTGCCCTCGCTTCTCTTGGTCGTATTCTTCGCAGACTACTGCGTAGGCGTCTTCAGCCTCGCCCATTGAAACGTAGGCGTTGTCGGAGTGCTTGAACCGTCTTGCTATGCCTAACAGTAGGAGTCTCTGGTGCAGGTTGAGCGTTGAGATTGTGTCTTTTCTTACGGTGGGATAGACGCTTGCAGCCGCCTTTCTAACGTGCTCTGGTAACACTTCGCGGGCGCTTTCGGTGTCAGCGTATTTGCCTGACCGCCACAATAGCTCTATTGCGTAGCGGGCGTCTCCGTTTTCGAGGGCGGCTAACTCAGCGATTAAGTCAACGCTCTGTGAGGGGACCGTGTTGTCGCGGAAAGCGTTTTTCACTCTGTCGTTTAGGATGTCGAATAGTTGCGGCTGGGAATATTCTTCAAGCTGGATGATGTTGCGTTGTAGTGTGCTCTTTGTGCTGGCGTCGAGTGTGCTTAACAGCGCTGTGTCTCTTACTATGCCAATTAGTGAAAGTCGCTGTGTAGCTATTTGACGGTCTTCCTGTATGCGGGTGAGGCTGTAGAGTGAGTCTGCTCCTTCGTTTTGGATGAGGGCGTCCAACTCGTCTAATGTGAGAATCAGGTAGGCTTTTTGTTCTTCGAGAACTTGTATTAACGCGTGCAGTAGTTCTTGGGCTGAGTAGCCACGTTTGGGGTAGTTGGGATGAAACTTTAAGATGACTCGTTGAATTATCATGAAGAGGCTGCCCTTGCATTCGCGGCTGTTAACATGAACGTAGTGGAGGTTGATTCCGCGTCTCTGCGCCTCTCTGATTATGCCCTGTCCGAAATGCTGGGTTAGAACGGTTTTGCCAGTGCCTACTTTGCCAGTCACTAATACTCGCTGGGTCATTTTACCAGGCGATTCAAATGCGAATCGGAAGAATTGGGTGAGCAGTTTCAGCTGGTTCTCTCGGTGGGGCAAACGAGGCGGCACGTAGTTTATGTCCAGTTTGGATTCGTCTTTGAACACACTTGAGTATGTGAACATCTAAATCAAGCCTCTTGCGCCGTTAGTGTGGTGGTTTGTAATTTATGGTTTTTGTCTATTTAAAAAGAAAACTGTGGCTGAGGAACAGGAAAGTGGTGGGTGTGGATCAGGTATGGAGCCTCGGGCGGGATTTGGACCCGCGACCACCGCCTGTTTGGCGCCTAGGGCTTACCAAGGCGATGCCCCACCAGGCTAGGCTACCGAGGCGCAGTGGTGTTTCGAAGTTAATTTCACGGCATCCTTAAATTAAGGTTTCTCGCGTGGGCGCAACCTTTGTTCAGAAGTTGATGAACACGGGAGTGCAGACTGTTTGTGATTCTGTAATGGAGTTTCATGGTGGGCTATGAGCATGGGTTGGCTGTGTTTGTGTGTGGTGGTGGTGACAAACTGCGCCTAGTGTCATCACCATCCTGCATTATACGGGGCTGGGAGTAGTTTCAAGAGAAGAAGGGGTCAAGTCTCTTTAGCCTTTTCTTCTTCCATGCGGTTGCGGATTGAATGTCCAGATGTTGTTGAACCATGCAAGACTGAGGTGTTCATCTTCTCGGCGTGTTTTTCTCTCTCTTTGGCGACGCCGTTCCCAGAATTCTTAAGTTTAACCCGACTTGTTAATACTCTGCCATGTACAGAGCGGGGGTTTCCAAGCCTGGTCTAAGGAGCAGGGCTTAGGACCCTGTGGCGTAGGCCTTCGTGGGTTCAAATCCCACCCCCCGCACTTTCAACGGGACCCACCTGACTAATGGAAACATCGTTAACACTTTGTTTTGGATGAGTCAGAAAGGTTATCCGACAAGTAGCATTGAAGCGACTGGTCGCAGGCTTAGGTGGTTGGCTAAGAACTGCAATCTCAACGACTCGGTGGCAGTTAACACATGCATTGCAGCTCACAAAGTGGCAGACAGTTACAAGAGGAATCTTGCAAGGGCTTACAGCTACTATGTTAAGGTTAATGCATTAATGTGGGAGAAGCCGCGTTACAAACCTGTTAAACGCATGCCTAAGGTTCCAACGACAGAAGCCGTAAACAGGATTATTTCTCGGGCTTCGTGGCGATATGCAACGGTGTTCAGTGTTTTACGGGATACGGGGATGATGCCTGAAGAGCTACACAAAACCGCACTTAGGGACATTGACCTCGAAAGAGGAACGATAAATGCGCCTGGGTTGAAGGGTCATTTGCCGAGGACTTTGAAGCTGCAGGGTTCAACGCTTGCCATGTTGAGGAGATATCTTAGCGAAAGCCCAAGGGAGTATCCTTTTCCGACGTGGAAACAGGCATACGAGGCTTGGCGGAGATTTAGGAACGACTTGGCTAAGAAGTTGAGTGACCCGAGTCTAAAGACGATAAGACTGTACGACTTGAGACATTACTTTGGAACAATGCTCTACCATAAAACTAAGGATATTTTGTACACTAAGCAGCAGATGGGACATCAAAAAATCGAAACAACACTGATTTATGCCCAGTTGATAAACTTTGGTGAAGACGAGTGGACAGCCAGAACTGCCAAGACATTAGAGGAAGCAACCAAACTTGTCGAAGCCGGCTTTGAATACGTAACAGACATGGAAGGCGTCAAAATCTTCAAAAAACACAAGTAAAAAGCAGATTAACTGCTGGCTGGCAGTATTGTCAGTTAAATCGAACATTGATGTCGAAATCCCTGCCTGTATCATCCTTCGCCTGCCAATACTGCTATATAGTCTGCTGTGTCTGCGCATGTGTCTGCGGCTTGTTCCATAAACTCTGCGAGGTTGCCGAGTATCAGAAGCGTGCCAGGGTCAACTTGACGAGCGTACTTAATGAACAGCTTTTTGATTTCGAGGTAGTTTCTATCAATCAGACCTTCTATTTCATCTACTTTTTTGGCGAGTTCTTTTGCCTTAGCTGGATCGGTTCCAAGTTTCTCTATGCTGCTGCGAAGAGTTGTGGCGCTTCGGACGAGAGCTTCAGCGACTCTGAGGTTCAAGTTCCAGATTTCATCTGGAACGTTGGTTTCCAGCAGGACCAATACGCTTCTTGCAGAGTCTTTCACGAAGTCAGCCATGACATCAAGGCGTTTTACGAGGTGCATCAGGTCTTCACGAAATTCCACTGATACGGCAACGTTTGTCAGTTCCTTGAAGACTGACCTACGCAGATTGTCCACTTCTTCCTCTTCTTTCCAAAGTTTATCAATGAAACCTTTTGCTTCTTCTTTCTTCCCCTCTGAAACGCTTTGGACGGCTTTGTGCAATAGAGTTGTAGTATCGAGGGCTTTCGTTATTTGCTCTTGGGCAAGATTCAACGCTTCTGTCTTGCGGCGTCTTTCAAACCATGCAAAACTTCCCTTAGCCATTCTTTCACCTCTCTTCAATCTTGTGTGAGATTATCTCAGTATAACCTTCTCTCCTGTTGCAAGGTAAATGATTGACTCGCCCACGTACGTTGCGTGGTCAGCTATTCTCTCCAGATACCTCACCACAAGCACACTTGAGATTGTGCACCTATTTGTGACAGGCGCTTTTTTAACCAGCCTGTCGAGATATCTAAAATACATCTCATCGACTTGTTTCTCCGTTTCTGACAAGGTTTTTGCCAATGTGGTATCATGGCTTTTTAGCGAGTCAACACTTATACGAACCATACTTAACACTTTTTCACTCATCTCTGCAATGGATTCCTTGACCCAGTCGTCGCACTCTTTTAGCCCACCGAGTCTTTCATAAATCTGTGAAACGTCAAGGGCGTATCTTCCATACCGGGTGAAATCGTAAGTTATCTTCATGTATGACTTCAGAATTCTGAGGTCGGATGCAACCGGTTGGAACCTGGCGATCAGCTCAAAGGCTTTGTCTTCCACTTCATCAGCCATTGAAACCAGAACGTCTGATAGATTCTGCACTTCTGAATGAGCGCTTACGCCTTCAATGTAACTGCGAAGAGACAAGGAAACTGTTCGGTGGGCCAGCTCTCCCATACGTAACAGCATGGTTGCCAACTGTTCTAAGCCTGTGTCAATTAGTCTGCTCATGCCACTTTCACCTAACCAAACTCTCCTGTAATGTATTTCTCAGTCAGTTTACTCTTTGGATTTTCAAACACGCTTTTGGTGGTTCCATACTCAATCAGTTCTCCCAGATATAGAAATACGGTAAAGTCTGATACTCGTGCTGCTTGCTGCATGTTGTGAGTGACGATTATGACTGTGTATTTTTCAGCCAACTTTCGCATTAGTGCCTCTATTTTTGCTGTTGCAGCGGGGTCTAAAGCACTGCATGGTTCGTCTAAGAGAATGATTTCTGGATTAACTGCAAGGGCTCTTGCAATAACAAGTCTCTGCTGTTGACCTCCAGACAGATCCATTGCTGAATCTTTGAGTCGGTCGTGAACCTCGTCCCAGAGAGCGGATTCTCTTAAACTGCGTTCCGCGGTTTTTTGCAGCTCCTCCTCGTTGCCGACTCCGTGGATTCTGGGACCAAACGCCACGTTGTCAATGACAGATTTTGGAAACGGATTGGGTTTTTGAAAAACCATTCCAACTCGTCTTCTTAGTTCGAAGATGTTTGTTTCCTTGCTGTAAATGTTCTCACCATCGATGAAAATTTCACCACTTGTTCGGCTGCCCTCGATTAGTTCGTTGAGTCGATTTATGGCTCTGATGAATGTTGTTTTTCCGCAGCCAGACGGTCCCATAACAGCTGTAACCGCATTGGGTTTGATTCCTATGCTTATGTTTTTGAGAACATGGTTGTCTCCAAACCAGACGTTTAAACCCTGCACCTTAATCTTGATGTTGTTAACCATATTCTCGCCTCAGTCTATCTTGCTCGTTTTTGGTATCGGTTACGGATGAAAATTGCAATGGAGTTCATGGCTAAAAGAACCACTAAGAGTACGATAATGCCCGCAGCGGCTAAGCCTTGAAATTCTGCTTTGGGCTGATTCACCCAGTTGAAGATTTGAATCGGCATCACAGTGAAAGAGTCTAAGGGTCCTGTGGGAATTCGGCTTATGAAGAGCAAGCCCGCGATGGCGATCATTGGGGCGGCTTCACCGATCGCACGAGACAAAGCAAGAATGGTTCCTGTGAGCATTCCTGGAAAGGCTTGAGGTAAGACAATCCCTTGAGTAACCTGCCATTTTGTGGCTCCAAGCGCGTAAGCTCCTTCTCTATCGGCTCTTGGAACACTCCTTATGGCTTCTTGAGATGCAATTATGATGAGCGGCAGAATGAGCAGCGTCATTGTTAGTGCCCCCACCAATATGGTCCGTCCCAGAGCTAATGCTTCAGCCAACAGCCCCAAACCCAAAATACCGTAAAGAATGGACGGTACTCCAGCCAGATTTGCGATGTTTAAGCGAATAAAAGAAGTGAACCAATTTTTAGGCGCATACTCCTCCAGATAAAGGGCTGCGCCGACTCCCAACGGGAATGAGAGAATCGCTGTTAAACCAACAACCCAGATGCTACCCCAAAGAGCCGCCAAGATGCCCGACTGCTCTGGCAGGTAATGTGGGAAGCTTGTTATGAACTGCAGGTCCAGCCAAGGCAGTCCATCCATAAAAGCATCAAACAACAGAATCGCCAGGCTGACCAGACTGATGATTAATCCAGTTAAGCAGAGGGCAAGAAGCGCGCCACCCTTGACTTTGCGAACCGTGTATTTTTTGTTGCTTGTTGTCTTGGTAGACATTTTAATACCTCTTCCAGTAGTGTTTTGCTACCCACTGCCCAACAAGGTTAACCACCAGAGTCATCAAGAAGAGGGTGAGGCCCACTGAAAAGATGGTCCTGTACTCAATGCTTCCGTAAGGCGTTTCGCCCAAACTAACCTGTGTTATGTAAGCAGTCATCGTCTGTATGCTCTCGAGGAGGTTAAGGGTCAGTTTTGGAGTTGAGCCGCCCGCTATGCTCACAATCATTGTTTCACCGAAAGCTCGTGAGATGGCTAAGATGAACGAAGCGACTATGCCAGAAAGAGCAGAAGGAACGACTATGCGTATGGCAACCTCGTGTTTGTGCGCGCCTAAGGCATATGCGCCCTCACGAAAAGACTGAGGAACAGAAAGCATTGCGTCTTCACTTAAGGACGCAATCATAGGAATAATCATAATACCCATGACCAAGCCCGCACTTAGAGCGTTAAACACGATCATCTGCGGAAACAGCGTGCTCTGCAGAAAAGGGGTAACGAATGTTAAAGCGAAATAGCCATAAACCACAGTCGGCACTCCAGCCAAGATTTCGAGGATGGGTTTAACAATTCTGCGCAAGCGCTCCGGCGCATACTCACTAAGAAAAATGGCGCTACCCAGTCCAATAGGCACGGCCACGCAGAGAGCAGTAATCGTAGTCAAAACCGTACCCCAAACAAGCGGCAAGATTCCAAAATGTTTAGGTTCTAAGAGAGGGGTCCACCTGGTGGCGGTGAAGAATTCTGTTATCGACACTACTTGGAAGAAGCCGACAGCCTCGAATAACAGCACGGCAAGTATAGCAAGCGTTGTAAATACAGAAACTATTGCACTGGCGAAGAGGAGTTTTTCAATTACCCACTCGTTCAGTCGCCTTGGTCGTTTTCGTATTTCGGTTTTTTTCATAGACTTTTTCACTGGCGGCGTTCCTTTTCATGATTAAACCTATTGAAGAAAAAACTTGGGGTTGTGGCTACAGCTTTGACAGGTTTTCTTGGTACACTGAGGCTGGCAATGGAGTATAGCCCACTTTCGCAACCAGCTGCTCTGCATTTTCCATGTAGAATCTCACGAATGCTTTGACCTCCGGTCGCTGCAGAGACTCCGTGTTGACGTATATGAACAGCGGTCGAGACAACGGTGTGTACGTTCCATCGTTAATTGTTTGATCTGAGGGTGTTACTGGACCATTGCCCGAGTCGATTGGTACTATTTTCAGCTTATCTTTGTGTTCCGCATAGTAAGCGTAGCCAAAATATCCCAAGGCGTTTTGAGTTTGGGAAACACCCTGAACCAAAACATTGTCGTCTTCGCTGGCAGTCCATTCATCAGTAGATCTGATCGAATCTTCTTTTCCAACAATCACTTCGGTGAAGTAATCAAATGTTCCCGAGTCGGTTCCAGGTCCAAAGAGAATGATTGATTGGTCTGGCCAACTTGGGCGTATGTCGCTCCACTTGTACACGGTGCTTCCAGGCCTCCAAGTCATGTTTAGCTCTTGCACTGTCATGTAGTCAACCCAGTAGTTGTTTTTGTTTACAACAACAGATAATCCGTCTAAGGCTACTTGGAACTCGATGTACTCGATTCCGTTTTGTGCAGCTGTCTGGGCTTCAGAAGCCTTAATTGGGCGTGATGCGTCGCTGATGTCTGTTTCGCCTATCGTGAAGCGTTTGAAGCCTCCGCCGGTGCCTGATATGCCTACAGTTACTGACACGTTTGGATGCACTTTCTGGAATTCCACTGCTACGGCCTGGGTTATTGGATAGACTGTGCTCGACCCGTCTATTTTCACTTCGCCAACAAATCCCTGACCTGCTGCGGCAAGGTAGTACCAGTACGCTAAACCACCTCCAATTATCGCCACAATTGCGACTATTGGAACAACTTTCTTCAATTTCATTTTTTCACCTTCTTTCAGTTGCATAGACACAGAAACCTCTATATACATTGTCCAAATAGAAAATATAGAGACAAATCAACTATATAGAAAAGGCGAGTCGCATGAAAGCATCAAAAGAAGTTGAAGAATCAGGGGAAGAGACGAGAAAGATTCAGGTCACAGGCAAATCGACTTACATTGTATCTTTGCCAAAGAGATGGGTGACAAACATGAATCTAAAGGCAGGAAGTCAACTTGTCGTTTCTAAGCAAAGTGATTCATCGCTTCTCTTGACGCCCAAAGAATTAGTCAAACCAGCAAAACTCGGGGAAGCCAGCATCAATTTGTCACTAAAAGAAGACCCAGGCACAATCATGCGAAAGATCGTTGCGCTTTACTTAGTCGGTTACAACTTTATCAGGATTAGGACAAAAGACGAGCGCATAACCTCTCTGCAAAGAAACTTCATCAAAGACCTAACAAGGAAGAAGCTTGTCGGAACCGAAATTATCTCGGATTCACCAAATGAAATGACGTTGCAGATCTTGCTAAGTTACCCTGAACTCTCGGTTGAAAGCGCCTTGAGGCGAATGTGTCTCATCGCAGTCTCGATGCACGAGGATGCGTTGCAGGCTTTAAAGGAACCAAAGAAGGAACTTGCACAAGATGTAATTGCATTAGACGATGAAGTTGACCGCTTCAGCCTCTACATAATCCGCCAGTTGAAGGCCGCTGTCCAAAGTGAAAGAGTTCTCAGAGACATTGGACTCTCAAATCCAAGAGACTGTTTAGGCTACAGGGTAATAGCAAAGTCTGTAGAGAGAATAGCTGATCACGCTGTCAAGATTGCAGAAAATGTAGTTTCATTGGACGAGAAGGTCAGCAATTCCGCTTTTCAGAAAATATCTGAGATGAGTTCTTTCGCAAGAGACGTATTTGACGATTCCATAAAGTCCCTATACAAGAAAGACTACTTATTGGCTGACAACGTGGTCGCCAAAGCAAAAACAATAGCATCAATTGAGAACGAAGCAATGAGGTCTCTTTCAAAAAAAGTGGAGGCAATCAACATGTCAACTCTAAGAATGGTGATGGAAAGCATACGCAGGACCGCTGAATATGCAAGCGACATTGCCGAGATTGTTTTGAACCTAAACGTAAACCAGATTATAGCGACATGACATCAAAAATGAAATCTCATAATCTGCCGTGAACTTTTTCGGTCACTAAGCTCAATGATTTTGCATAGTCAATGAAGGCTACTCTCAGAACCTCGCTTTCATCCATGCCTAAGCCGCGACAGATGGTCTCAAGAAGCTTCTTCTGTTCAGACGTCAAGTAGACCTTAACAATCTTTCTGGCCATCCACGGGTCCTTCTAAGGTATCATGCAACATTTCTTTTCTAAATGCTTTGTTGTCGTTGAATGAAGAATAAACATCAATTTGGAAGTGCTATGATGCCCTATTGGACACAGGAGCAAGAAACAAAGCTTAAGGACATGGTTAATCAAGCAAAAAGTCTTGAAGAACTCGTCGCGTGTTTCCACCGCAGTCCAGAAGCCATACGCCTGAAACTTAAGCGCTTAGGTCTACCCATGCCTCTACCCTTATCTCCAATCAAAGTTACTACAACCACAACAACACCGCATGAGCCAGTGACGCCAGTTAAGCCAGCTGAACACCTCATCGACTACGAAGGCACCATGCGCCTCCTGCTGGGAGCCATAAAACGGTTAAACGAGCCCAACACCAGCCCAGACGAAGTGAAAAAACTCCGACTACTCATCAGCGCCGCCAAAGCCTACGCCCTAC